>OGTJ01000052.1_pt1 | contig 88655 bp, 49 predicted proteins | sample 1574611 | NCBI WGS metagenome assembly OGTJ01 (sample SAMN03295858, study PRJEB24534) | human gut metagenome | isolation source: fecal sample 1 from infant 9 | host: Homo sapiens | place: USA: Pittsburgh, PA | collected 2014-07
CTCCCTCCCTCCCCCACACACACATACACTCATGCCAACGGATCAACCTGATGATAACATACTCCAATTTGTGCTTTTCCAGCTGAAACAAGTCAAATTATACAATCTACCTGCCAATTTACTCACTCAACTTGCAACTGGTAATGGTATTGAAGATCAAGTTGAATGTATATGGACGGGTTCCATTAAATTAATTCGAGAAATCAAACAAAAAAACACCCACGACTCTAAAAACCATAAATCCAACGAAACCAATACCAACAAGGTCATCCCTGCATTTACTCAACATCGATTGAAATTGGAATTTATAAACAATCACAATGGCACAAACTTATGGGGCGAAACATGGTATGCGCCCATCAACAACAACAACAAGCATCTCCGTGCCGAATTGGGATTAGTGCCGCGCGAAGAAGATGTAGACACGGCGCAGGTGGCCAGTAATGTGCAAATGAAACAAATTATCGGCATTGCTCATGATGGCACCACTACGATTAAAGAGCTATCGCATGATTTGGGTATTGTGTCAACTCAATGGTTTCGGGTTATTGTACAATTGCCCAATTCAGGGTACCATCCACTAATAACCGACAGTGTTGAAGAAGAGGAAGTAGGGACAGGAGGCGGTAGCGATCTTCACAACCTTGATGATGCGACAAAAGTGGCACAGATTGCCCTCTTGCTACGTTTCAGACATGATATTGACTCAGAAGAGTTTCTTGAGCATTTAGAGAATTATAACATGAGATATGATCATTTACAGCAACAGTATTATTATGATCAATGGGCTCAAATATTCGATCAAGATACGGTGCTGAATGGGGGTGTCGATGATGATGATGATGATGGTGATAAGTCGAAGGGTTCACTGGATGATGATGGTGGTGAGGATTTGAGTTTGACTGATAATGAAAATAACTATGAAACAGCCGATAGACAAACACTAGCTGGTCAAAGCTCAGAGAGTGAAGAAGAAGAAGACGATGATTTTGGTGACTTTATAAGTAAGTAAATGACAATTGTAAATTATAGAATTTCTATCTGCGTCCTTGATGTTGTTGCAGCAGCTGCAGTTGTTGCTCTTGCAGTTGTTGTTGTTGCTGTTGCTTCTTCTTGTAATACATCTTTTGAATCAATGGGTGATGCGCTCCCAACTCCTTATTCTTGTTCCTGCTATACTCAATATAAGCCATATCTTCACCACCAGCCAACCCAGCCAACGAACCAGCCGATCGAGTAGCACCACTTTGTTTGCTATTGTCCATCCTTTGTCTTTGCTCTCGGGAAATGAAATTCGTATCTACATCATCACCAATTTCCAAACCGGCAGCATCTTCATTCTTCAACAACACTTGCTGCAACAATTCTCGACGTTCTCTAGCTGATGCATACGCCAAGTCAGGTAATTGCTCCATGCCACTCAAATGTGTAATGACTTTGAATGCATAACCTTGGTCAACTAGGAATGCTTGTCTCTTTGTGGAATAATACATTTCTTGAGTATCTTTCGACACCAAAGAGTAGAAAAATGCATTAAACCCTTCATCATTACGTCTCTTGGCTCGCAAAATTCTACCTAATCTTTGAGCCTCTTGTCTTCTGGACCCATAATGCGATGATATTTGAATCAAACATGTAGCCTCAGGCAAGTCAATGGATGTATCACCCACTTTCGACAAAAAAATGGTGTTTATTTGATCATTGTGTTGGAAATTCTGCAAAATCTTCATTCTCTCCTGTTGCGGCGTAGATCCATATATAAATGGTTTACCAAGTTTCAATGCATACTCTTGAAGTGCATACACATTATCACTAAACACAATGATCTTGTCGCCCCTCTTTTCATGATAATGGATCAAAAACTGACATGCTTGAAACTTGGTAGGATTCATAATATACAATAGCATCCTTTTACGGGCACTTTCCCGCAAATACTCTTGATAAAATTCAGCCGTCATCGGACACCACACTTCAGCACATTGAACATTTGCAATGTGTCCCTTTTGTGCCAAGTCCATCCAATTTGCTTCGTACAATTTGGGACCAATCAAGAAATTCAAATCATCAATCTTGTCATCTTCACGCACCAAAGTAGCTGTTAAGCCAAGCTTGGCGTGCGCAGCTATAGTCGTAACAACACGTCTAAACATATTGGCAGGGACAACATGCACCTCATCCAAGATGATAAACCCCCATTCTCGTGATCGAAGAAAATCCATCACTTTTTGCGAATCATGCGACCTGTTACGAGTGTTTGCAACCATTGAATACGTGGAAACTACTAAGCCAGATTCACTGGCAAACATTTCTTTGTTCTCTGATGTGAATACAGCAACTTTTTCCGGTTGTATTGTACACCATTGCAAGAACTGTTGCCTCCACTGCATAACCGAAACTGATGAGGTACACAATACAATAACAGACTTTCGGATGGTGCAAGCAGCAGTAATTCCAACCAACGTCTTTCCGGCACCACACGGAAGCACAATGATACCTGATCTAGCTCTTCCATTTCCAAACATTTTCGACAATGATTTCTCTTGATATGGCCTGATTTGCGTTGAGGGTTTCAAATCAATTTCAAGGTCGGGATTTCTTGCATCATTACGGAAATCATACTCTTCCAAAACTGGATAGTCAATCTCTTGACATCGCCTCTTTACAATTTCCACAGAGTCGTGGGATATCTCGAACGAGTGTACAGTGTCCAAGTCATCTTCGTCGTCTCGACTTCCAACAACCGAAGCAAAAATGTCTTCAGCTTCATTGGATGGTTTTGTTGCGTCAGCAGCGGACTCTTCTTTCTTTTTGGTTCCCGGTATTTCAATGTCATTCTGCGGAGGTGCCGATTGAACCAACCCGTTGCTGGTCACAGTGTTTTCAGTGGATTGTATTCTCAAAGGGCCAATAACCTCATCTTTGAGCAACATTTGCAATATATCCGCTTGTGTACTTTCAACAAAATACCTATTGTTTTTCAAAACTAACTTGATCTTACCATATGATACAGTTGCGGCTTTAATAAATTCGACAATGGTGTCTGTCACAGGCACTTTTGATAACCTATTCAATACAGATATTATATCATTGGTTTCTAGTCCCACTGAAACGGCTGCATACAATGAAAATGGAGTTATCTTGTACTCGTGTATGTGTGAGGGCCTCGAGATTGGCTCAGCAATTGTGATTAAAAAATCTTGCGCTTGCTCAGCTAATGGCGAGAATGACTCTAGAATAATCCTCATGTCATTTGGAGATATCCATAAGGGTCTCGTAAAATGGTCTGGCTTTAATTTGAGATATGAGAAATCGGATGCACCAAAAGACTTCGAAACTGCATCAGGGATATAACCTGGAGGTAAATCAGGGGTTACATCTAGCAAATCATCATCTGAAAAGTTTTGCTCCAGTAACAGACCCTTGACCGAGTTTACAGCCATACGGGCCTTTTGTTTCTTTAGTTGTTGAGCAACTTCATCGGCAGTTGCCTTATTTGCCTTCCTCTTTCTGGGTGTACCATAATCATCATCATCTATGTCAATGTACCCTTCATCAGAGAAATTTTCATCATCAAGTTCAGCATAGTTGACAGACTGTGATCTTTTGGACATAATAAGTAGCTCTGATCCCTATCAAAAAACCAATAAAAGGGTCAGATGTAAGGGATGAAAAGATGTGATTTATGAGAATCTTGAAGTTCTACATTTTTGATTTCTTTTGTAAAGAAGGGCGTGCATCTTTTTACAAAATCATCAATTTTTGGCAACCATGTTCAAATCTATTGACAAATCTTAATTAACGAATAAACTCACCCTGATACAACTCTAATCGGTAAATTTATATGACCCGCTAGCTAAAGTAATGCTACCTCCTCTGTAGCTGCCTTTTTTCATTTTGTTTTTGTTCTTGGTGAAATCCTTACCTCTAACTTGCAACAATCTTTCACTGGCTTTTTCTCCCCAAGTTCCAGCTGCACCTTTGTATGTGTTATCTTGCAACGCTCTGTCTTCAAAAGAGATTTTTGATCTATCTATTCTAGAGAAATGCTTTCTTTGACCTGGTTTAAGTTCAGGTTCAGGAGTGGCTGGTGTTGAGTTGGAGTTGATTGATTCTGTCACTGATGAGCCTGAAGAGGTACCGGGTTCAACTTTGACTTTCTTTTGATTATGTGCGTCGTCTGAACCTTGGTGTTTCCTTTTGTTTGTATATGACTTTGAGTCGGAGTCGGATTCACTTGATGAGGATGAGTCGGATGAACTGGAGGAATCTGATGAATCGGAGTCTGAATCTGAGGATGAGCTTGATGAATCTGAAGATGAGTTTGATGAATCTGAAGATGAGCTTGATGACTCTGAAGATGAGCTTGATGACTCTGAAGATGAGCTTGATGATTCTGAAGATGAGCTTGATGATTCTGAAGATGAGCTTGATGACTCTGAAGATGAGCTTGATGAGTCGGTGTCTGTTGATGAGCTGGAGGACGTGTCACTCTCTGAAGATGAGGAGCTGTCCGTGCTGGAGGAGGTGTTTGATGATGAAGTCTTTGACGTCTCTTTCTCATCGGTGGCTGCTCCCACTTCTTTAGTGTCGTCCTCGTCGTCACTTTCATCGCCTGAAGTATCTTCGTCTCCGGAACTAGTCTCGTCATCGCCATCAGAACCGCTTTCGGAATCAGAGGACTGAGCCTCCTTCTCCTTCGCTTCTAGTTTCTGGACAAAGTCATATACTTTGTTCACTGCTTTTTTGTCAAAGTTGCGAACTTCCAAATTTTCCACCAAAACGGTTAAAACCTTAGTATCCAAACTCTTCATTTGTTTGTCATTCTTGACAATATCTTGAATACACTTTAGGATTGCTTTCAACTTTGATTCAGCTGAAACACTCATTTCTAGCAAAACTGGAAGATCTTTTGGAACAGCTGCGAGATTTTGGTGTGTGTGCTCAATTGGTAGTGATGAGATGGCAGATGGGAAACTTTTGAAAAAAAAAATTAAAAAAACTTTTTCTTGCACAAAAGCACAATCAACAAATTGCAAAATTTCTGCTTGCAAATTACACACCCGAAAGTCTCCTCAGTATAATTTAAGGACTACATTTACAGCTCCAAATCTAAAATATACTATCACTTTAAAACATATACTAGAGGAAAAAAAAGGCGCGTATTACCTCCGGAAGGGTCAAATCAACAAATACTACAATTTGGATTTCTTATCAATCAATTGAAATGGAACGTGGTTTGCGGCATCGTAACCATATACGTGGTCCATGTCGAGATTTAAAATCAGCTTGTATTGCTGGTCGCGAATGGCATTTTTGTCTCCATTCAAAGCAATTTCAGGAATCATAGACCTCTTCTTTTTGTATTCCTCGTCACGTTTCGTCATTGACTCTCTGATGATCTTAACCACATCATCTGGCTGTTCAGAATTCACCAAATGTTGTCCGTCTTTGATTTCAATAGCACCAGCCAACATATCCGATCTGATGCTGGTACGAATCCAGGTGATACTCTCTCTTACGTTCCAATTAGCTGCGCCGCCGATAACATGGAAAACAGGAACTCTGATCAATGGCAAAATAAGCATACCCTTTTGCATAGCCATACGGGGACTCAAATAAGTTGTCAATTGACTCACTTTCAGACACTTGGTCTTATACACATCTTTTCCTTCCGCATTCTTTGTCTTGTAAATTTCATCAGCAATGTAATCTTGTAATACTTCAGACTGGAAACGCTTAGTAAATGAGTATTTCTCGAAATAATCTCTAGCATCTTGTTCAGTATCAAAGGAATCTAACATAATGCCAACCAACTTTTTCAACAGCTTCATGAATCTTTGTTCAGATTCTGGTGTTCCGTAAATGACTGGTTCTATTGCCACAACTGAGTCAAACAAAGCCGGCTCCAAAAAAGTTGCATACAAGGCGGTAAATCCACCCATGGAATGACCAACAATAAGGTTTCTCGACTCAAAATCGTTCTTCATGTCTCCTGTGGTTGCTAGTTCGTGCTTGACAACCTCAATAACGTCCTTTGAGCCATCATCCCACATATAAACACAACCCAATTTCCCTTCATTTGCCAAACTTGTATCACCATGACCAATAGCGTCAATAGCAAGAACAGTGTCCAAAAACCAAGGTACTTGGTGAGATTGTGAAAGCTTGTACAACTGTTTTATGAGGTATGTCCATACTGATTTATTAAACCCAGTCCCGTGACAAAAAACCAAATTAAAGGTCAATTGGGACTCTGGATTGGGACGTGGAAAATTAGATTTGAATTTGTTGTACACAATGGTTAAGTCTTGGGCGTCTTTGGCAAGCAAGGTGCTTCCCTTTGCGCGAAAAGGATAAGCTTTTGCTTGTTTCTTTTCAAGTGTGAACGACATTGTGCTTTACAGGGAGTTCTAGTTGCTTGGGGCAAAAAATGTTGGAATTAACGAAACTCTTATACTCTGCTCGGGTAAATTGGCGGCTTGTGGGGGGAAAATGCGCAAAAACGGAGAATGGAGGTACTAAAATGGTAGCGAATCGCTCTAATCTTACAACGGAGTTACAATGAAATAATATTGTACTTTATCGGCGCATACATCCGAACAAGGGGGGAAGACAAGAGCCCCCGCATTGAAAAAGTTTGGAACCGATTTGTTGATACTGGTATCAAAGTTTGATAAGCTAAAAGCAACGCACCAGGCGTAGGGTGATGCCAGATCCAAAAGGATAATACATTTTTAAAACATATCAAGGGCCAAAGTTACTAGCAAGTAGTTTCTGTAATAGCTCCACTTAATCAACAAATCACCTCCTTTCATGGGCGAGCTTTATGCAGACTATGTAGTATACCTCGGACTTACCAAACCCTTGAGCACCACATTCGAGCGGATTTAGAGATATGCACGTCGTATAAAATAAAATTTTCGTAATGCGTTTTTTGAAAATTTTCAAATCACATTCACTTTACGATATTTACCTTCACTGATCCAGCACATACACTCATTTGACACTCTTCATGACTTCAAGTAAGATTAAAATACTTAGGACGGTACACCAGGTGAGACAATGGAGAGCCCAGCTCTTCTTGAATAACCAGTCAGTTGGGTTTGTTCCCACCATGGGGGCATTACATGCAGGTCATTGTTCCTTGGTGTCACAGTCAATACAGGAAAATGACAAGACTATTGTATCTATATTTGTCAACCCCTCCCAGTTTGGACCCACTGAAGATTTGGACAAATATCCCAGAAGTTTGGATCATGACTTGGAGATATTGGAAACACAATTCAAGAGCAAACCTGTGGATGCTGTATTTGTACCGAAGGTTACCGAAATGTACCCTAGTGGTATTACATTGGATGTCGAAAACCAACGAGGTACCTTCGTAACTGTTCACGGTTCTAGTGAGCAACTTGAAGGAGTCACGAGGCCACAGTTTTTCAGAGGTGTTGCAACTGTTGTCACCAAATTATTAAACATTGTGCAGCCAACAAGAATCTACTTTGGTCAAAAAGATGCCCAACAATGCGTTGTCATCAAGAATTTGGTAAAGGATTTACACATTCCCACTGAAGTGAGAGTGATGCCAACTTCTAGAGAGAGTAACGGCTTAGCCATGTCATCAAGAAATGAATATTTGTCAGACGAAATGAAGAATAGAAGCTCAGTCATTTACAAAGCGTTGAAGAACGGGGAAGCATTCTATAAAGAGAGAAAAGACAAACAGGAGGAAGTTAAAGCAAGTGAAATCCTTTCTGAAATTAGAAAAGTTCTTCAGCAAGATCCAGATTTTGACATTGAGTACATTGCGGTTAGTCATCCGGAACTTTTGACTGATCTTGACGTAGTAAAACCTGGCTTGGGAGCTATTGTTTCATGCGCTGTCAAGGTGCCCAAAGAGGATAGCGATGAAAAAGCTAGATTGATTGACAATATCGTCTTGCAATAGAGTTTTACGAATTTAATGATAAAGGTTTTTAGGGGAGGTATAGAAAAAAAAGTGTTTATTGGTTCAAAGTTTCTTAATTACATTCGTTTTCGTTTACGAAATAGTAAACTTTTTCTGTTTGTTGTCGAGGCGTCCTTCTCTTCTGATTTTGGGACTTTTGTATTTTGCTCTTCATATATCACTCGATCCTTCTCTAGTTGACGCTCAAATTCCTCCCTTGCATTTTTCTCCACACCCTCAATCAATATACCATGAGATTCTTTAGGAACACTGTAAAACACATAACCAAAATCTAGTAACCACAATGGATCGACGCATGTCACAAAATTCATATACTCTTTTGAAGTCAAGATCAAATCATGGTAGATGACAAAGTTCAGACTTAAATTACTATTGAGCAAGCTACTCGTGGGGTGCAAATACATCTTCATGTAGGGATGGCGAAGGTTAACAAACTCAGGAGCGCCATGAATACCCGTTTTGACAAGCTTGGCCAGTTGATGGTAAAAAGCTGCGCACAAACATCTTCGAATATCATCATCATTCTTGGCTCTGTAAAATGGAAGCTTTCTCTTTTGCATAATGAGCGCCAACTGCTTTCTGATCTCCTTTGCTCGAAGTAGTGACTTGTGTTGTATGAAATTGCGGTCACACCACTCATTTATTCGATTCCAATTAGAGCCGAATTTGTTCATATTCGTTTCCCATTGGGTGTAAACATTTAGTAGTGTCAAATGATCAGATTCTGCAACAACAAACCTTTCTCTTGCCGAATCAGCTTCCTTGGCTCTTTCTTTGGATCTTTGAAAGATGCTGGAAACACTCAACATAGCAACGATGGTGAGGATATCTTCCGAACAACGAAAATACTGTTCAGTCGACAACAAAATGAGTTTGGAGAGAGTTGGCTCGATCGGAAATTGAATCATGTCGCGTCCGAGTTTGGTCAATTCACCGATATTGTCTAATGCGCCCATGGCCCACAAATCATACAATGAACAGTTGAGTAAATCTTTGGGAGGACTATCCAAAAATGGAAAGTTGTTAATGTCACGTACATTCAAGGACTTCAAGAGCAACATTGTATTGCTCAAATTAGTCCTTTGAATCTCGGGTATGGGCTGTTGATACATGTTTTGAGGGTCCGTGGCGTGTTCAGTGTATAATCTGTATGCGACACCTGCACCAGTTCTTCCTGCTCTACCGCTTCTTTGCTCGGCATTTGCAAAAGAAATAGGAACTACTTGCAATGTATCCATCCCAAGTTTAGGATTGTAAACTTTGACTTTGACCAAACCACAATCAATTACGTACTTTATACCGTCAACTGTCAATGAAGTTTCCGCAATGTTTGTTGCAACAACGACTTTCCTCTTTGTAGTACTTGATTTATTGAATATCCTTTTCTGCAACTCTTGCGGCATCGAGGAATAGATGGGCAAAATCTCCAAAGGAGGTGGGTTCTCCAACATATTTAGCTTTTCACGTAACAAGTCACAAGTGATTTCAATATCCTCTTGACCGGTCATAAACACAAGAATGTCGCCATCATTTACAAATTCGCCCTTTGTATCACTTCCTTTACTCAAATGGATCGATAAAATCTGTTTTACCGCTGTTTCAACATAATCCATTGTCACGTTCTTGTTGAAGTAAATATCAACAGGAAAAGTTCTTCCTGGAATGGTAAACTGTGGTGCTGCTCCAAAAAATCTTGTGAATCGATCAGCATTCATTGTCGCTGAAGTGACAATTAGCTTCAAGTCTCTTCTTTTGGCTAATAGTCCTTTGAATAATCCCAAAAGGATATCCGTATTTAGTGATCTCTCATGTGCCTCATCAATGATAATACAGCTGTACTCACTTAAAGTATTGTCCGCTAAAATCTCCCTCAACAAAATACCTTCCGTCATATACTTGATTACAGTCTTTTCGGGATTTGTCTTGTCATCAAACCTCACTGAGTACCCCACTTCCTCCCCTAGTTTAACGTGCATTTCTTCACTAACCCTTTTGGCAACTGACATCGCAGCAACCCGTCTTGGTTGTGTACAGCCAATGATTCTTCGCTCGTCTGTGGTTGTAGCCAATCCTTGTTCATATAGAAACTGGGCCAATTGGGTTGTCTTTCCTGAACCTGTTTCACCAATAATGATTGTGACTTGGTTGTCACGAATGGTGGAGACAACATCGTCTCTTACCGCATACGCAGGTAGACTTTTCCTTTGCTTTTGAATTGTATCATAGTCAATATTTTGTTCTGTATCCTCCTGCTGCACTCTAGCTTCTTCTTCTTCCTTCTTTGCAGTTGATGCGACACCCGTTTTCTCTTTAGCCTGTTTTGCCCTCTCCTGTTTCGACTTTATGTTTTGCACCACCAACGACCCTTGTTTTGCCATTGATGCCAATTCTGACGCGGAATCCTTGACTGGATCAACAGTTGGACCTGCTCCTCTAATACTGGATCCAGTGATCTGCAAGGTCAAATGCTCTCTCACATTTTCAAGGAATGGTGGAATCAAAACTTGACTAATTATCGGTATACGATTAAAATCGTTGTTGGGTGCATGATCGTGATCGATGTACTCCCCCAGTGAATTAAAATACCCACCTGTACTTCCCTTTGAAAATACCAGAGAAGTGCTCTGCTTCATAGACGGAGAAGAGTTTTGCTTCACTGCTCTTGATTCCCACTTGCTCGAGGGGTTAGTTTCTCTTGGATTGCGTGTCGCGTCGTGTACTCGTGAGTTTGATGAATTACGTTTGTTAACGAGCTCTGTTGTTTCCAGGGTATCTTTGACAAAGGTAGGTGCAACTTCTTTTAGCCTTTGGGCATCTTCTTTCTTTATTCTTTTGAACTTTGGCTGAGTTGGAACTGTATCTTTAGGTCGTATTTTGATGTTTGGAGTGATGATCTCATCGATATCTTCGTCCTCATCAAACGATAACCTTAGCGAAGACTTACCAGCCCTTTCCACAATTGGGCTTCTTTTCTGCCCCGACGCTTTTGCTTCCAATATCGAAGCTTGTATGTTATCATAAATATCCTTTGCATGCTCATCGTTTTTTAATCCAATAATCTGCGTAAACTTTACAAAATCTTCAAAACTTTTACCTCTGGCTTGTGCAATCACTGTTTGTGTCAAAGAGTCATTTTCCGGCTTATTCAAATAACCAGCTAGCTTCTGCTTTATACTCTGTGTTGTATCATCACCATTCATGTCAATCTTTGGTTGAAAAAGATGAGTTTTACAAAATCGCGAAAATGTTGATTCCAAGTAAATATACATTACATAGGAGATGACATGAGCAAAATACCCAAGCGATTTCAGATATACTTCAAGTATGCCGTTGGTTTCAAGTGCAAAATCATACCTCCTCCAAAAACACCATCAGAGTTACATTTTATAACCGAAAGCTTTCGCAATTTAGCTACGGTTGATATTTTGAAAACGACGCCATTGAATTCGGAGGCATTGGTTGACAACAAAGTATTTCAGGTTGATATACTATTCAGTCCAATTCGTAAAAAGAGTGTGTTTCTGCCTTTGTCAATTGATGATGAAGAAGCTGAACAGATTTTTGACTCACATCCGAGGAATGTTGTCATACGAGACAAACTCAAGGAGAAGCTACTGAATTTAATATCAATTCCGAGATACTTGTACGTTGAAAATGACGAAATGTTTTCAGGTAACCAGCGACTGATTCAATTCGTACATGAGCTATCTAGTAACGGACGAGATCTTCTTGGTAAGTATGATTTGTCACTAGGTACTATTGAGAATCCCTTTATATCACTTACCAAGTTCGATCCTAGTTTGAATGAGAAGCTGGATAAGTTTAGACTACGACGGGCAATTCGAAATGATGTGCAACATTTTCACAAATTGCAGGATATAGAGATCTACACGAACCATACACACATTTTACATAAACTTGAAACTAATACATTTTGAATTTTATTACTTTCTATTTGAGATCATCTTTTCAACCTTTTCTTCATCTTTTCTCAACACTTCGTTCAAATAGTTTAATCCCATTTGTTGTTTGACCAAAATTTGCGAAATCTTTTCAATAGCATCATTGGGGTTATGAATATCCTCTTTTGATTTGCCCTTGGTGGCTACGCCATTATCAAAAGATTCGTTCAAAACATTTATTGACTTGTCAAATTGAGTATTGATATTCTCGGCTCTTTCTTTGAGTACCGCCATCTTGGCGAAAATATCCCCTACTTTTCCAATCGGACTGTTTGGATCATTAAGTTTATTGATCAATATATCAAATTGCTTGGCAATCTCTTCCTCCTCTGGTAGCAAAGGGTATCCCTTTAATTTAAGCATCGCCAATACCGTAGCCAAACGTAACAACCTCCGCGAAAGCTGTGTGTGTCTTGTCTTGGCTTTAAGAATCCTCGTGGTATTTTCCAAGTCGTGTTTTGCCGACAATGTATTTAGTCTTTCATTAATCTGATTCAATACAACCTTCTCCTTGGCTGCGTAATCTAATTGAGTTTCAACTCGTTGCGCAACTTCATCATACGATGTTATCTTGATGGGGTAAAAATTTTGCCCAGGTCTTTCAGTCATGGCTTTATCCCAATCTTCCGGCGTTTCATTGGCTGGTCGTGGCTGAGACATCAACACATTCATTTCTTGGTCATTGAATTTATTGTAAAGATGCGTCTTTAACGCACATTTAGGTGAATTGGGATCCCATTGTTCGTAAACTTTAGCCAATTGATCGTTCACGGCTGGAGTATATGCTGCGGGGTTGGCGGTCTGAGGTTGATCAGTACTTTGACCGAACCTGCCAAGTGTTGAAACGTTATTCACGGTAGGTTGCGTTTGCTGGGGCTGACTCCAACTAAATGATGGTTGCTGGTTATTAGTGGTATTGGAGAAAAATGTTGACTGTTGCTGCTGCTGTGGCTGTTGCTGCTGTTGTTGCGGCTGTCCTCCAAACAATCCGCCACCACCACCAGTTGGCTTATTCCCAAAAAGCCCACCACCTCCTTGAGTATTGGCATTGTTTGACCCAAAGAGACCGCCACTTTGCTGTTGAGTATTACTAGATCCAAATAAACCGCCACCTGATGGTGCGCTGGGCTTGTTGCCAAAAAGACCACCTGATGTTGATGATTGTTGGTTGCCCCCAAATAATCCACCCGTGTTGGTGTTGTTTTGTTGTTGATTGTTTCCAAATAGACTACCAGAATTTCCTGTGTTGCTTTGTTGTGCATTTCCAAATAGTCCGCCTCCGGCATTTGAAGTTTGCTGCTTGTTTCCAAACAATACTCCAGACGTGCCGGCGTTGCTTTGTTGGTTGTTTCCAAACAAACCTCCAGTGTTTGATCCTTGTTGTTGATTATTACCGAACAATCCTCCTCCTGTGGTTAGAGTTCCGGCAGGCTTGCCAAACGTAGAGCCTCCAGTGTTTGCTCCAAACCCTCCAGTAGTTGCTGGGTTCGACGTTTGAGTCGTACCAAACAACCCACCTCCAACTGGTTTCTGTTGATTTGATCCAAACAACCCTCCTGACGTTGCATTGGTGTTACTATTCTGCGATTGACCAAACAAGCCACCTGTTGAATTTGTTTGCCCAGTGGTATTTGGTTGTCCAAATCCAAATCCCGTATTAGCTGAAGTAGCTGGCTTGTTTCCAAATAACCCGCCTCCGGTGGTGTTATTATTTGTATTCGATGTCCCAAACAAGCCTCCTCCAGTATTACTGCTTGCACCAAACATGAAATGTGATTCGATTGTGTTGTGTTTTGCGATGGTTTTTTTGTTCAATGGAGATGTTTATTTTTCGTGGTGATGAAAAAGATGCGATTTAACTTTTTAGAGTTGATAGAAGTTTCGTCGAAAATGCAATGTGATAAAAGAAATATTATTTGAGAGTCTCATACGTAGGTGCAGTGTAGAAACTTGGATTGAGTGATGTTAAAAGATTGTGTATTTGTAGAGATGTACAGAGAGGGTTTCAAAAAATGGCTATCAACCAACACAGGTTGCAGCCAAAGCTCAAGCCTCTTCATGACTTACTTGATTCCTCTTGAAGATTCTGTCTTTATGATCTACGAGTACAACGATGATTGGTCCCTTGAAGTTAAATGTATTTGCAGAATATGTATATTCTCTCATCTAGCTACTGCTTGGGGCAGGAGCAGTTGCAGAAGCAGGAGTCGCAGTTGCGGTAGCTTCATGCTTTTTCAAAAACTCCTTAGTTTGTCTGACATCCTTTGAATCTGGTCCATAAATTGGATTCTTTTTATCTTGTATTTGCTCTTCAACACCAGGGATCTTCTTGACTAATTTCAAATTGTCAAATACACATTTACTTAAAACACCTTCACTAGCACGACAACGACTGAAATATTGGTTATTTTGTTCTAAACATTCATAATGTAACTTGAATTCGTCAAAACAATACTTGTTTAAATCTTTCAATACTGATATAGCGCATCTGGTCACACGTCTTCCTTCTTTTAAGCAATCTATAGTTCCTCCATTGTGCTCGTCCTTACACAACATGAAATCATCATTATATGGTTTACATCTGTCTCCAATGTAGTATGATGCTGATAATAACGGTGCTGAAGTGGCTCCTACTTCATCCACTTCTGGTATAGTATTTGGCAACGGAGTTTCTTCCTTATTTTCCCATTTGTGTCTGCCTATAAAGAATTCCCCGAACATGATGTGCGTATTATATGACGTTGTGTATGTTTAGATAGTGAGGATGTATGTAGCCTTTGCTTACTTGACTGAGTTTTCGAGTTTTCTCAACTAAAATTTTATTTCAAATTCGCAAATTCTGGTTGGATAGTGCGCGAACAAAGAAGAAAACTGAGAAGAGATTTAGAAAGTAGTGTTTCTAACGAATCAATTGAGTTTTCTCTATCTTCGGAACGAGTTGATGAAAACCCTTTCACTATTGCTTTCAGAAGCTCACTTGTGTTTCAACATTTCAATATCTGCAGTCAATTTACCAACAATTCTTTGACCGTAATGGCCTTCAGAAAAACAATAACGTTTCGGGAATAGATCCCTAAACGACTGATCGATAATCGACTTTGGAAGTTTTCGTCCTTCGTATATGTTTTCTGTGAGTATATACGCCTTTGTAGAAAATTGGTCTTACTCCCCCTCCAGGTAAGCCTGATGCTGTGTTAACATTTTCTTGTTGGAATTTGATCAATCAGTTTACCAAAGCTGCAAGGGGAAGGTCTAGTTTGATAATGATACGACAGCTTTGATCACCTCGGCGAATACAAACTTGAGTAATCTCACGGAAAGTTTTCCCTTCGTGGGACCACTTTTCCATCAATCAGCACGCCATTCTTTTCACCAATGTGAATTTGGCACAGATGGTTTACCTATGGGCGCTTTCTAACCCAATATGTCGATCACGGCCAGTCCTTTTTGAATATGTGGCAAGGTAATAGATATTTCGAGTCTTCGACGTATATTGAAGAGACTAGCTTACAGGATAATAAAGTTGTATTTGCACTTAAATAATAACGCTTACCAATGCAAGGTGGCATTGTAGGTGGTATAATCAGAGAGGCCAGGAGATGATAGCCAAAGAGCTGGTTCAGAAAAAGTACTTGGGCTTGTATTGTGGTGGAGAAAGTGGCGTGTACATTAACCATGGCGCATGTAGTCGTTCCAGTTGCAAGCTCTTTTATAAGCGTCTCGCTTGATTGCAGATAATGAGTTGAGACCCTTTTATTTGTTCCTACAGTAGATTAGCTTCCAGTACAATTACCATTACCATATTCTGACGCTCTAGTCTGAAAAATTGTATTGGGCATGATTCATTAATGTTTGATCATATTTTGAATGTTTAGTACCAGCATGACTAAGCTTGGCTCTTTAATTCTTTTCAATTTAATCTCATTGATCAACAGTCGTACCAAGCTTTCAAATTCCATAATTACTGAGTTGACCTTTGCATTCAAATATTGCTGTTGTAATTTAGTTTGAGATTCGGTGGTCAAGTTTTCCAAATGTTTCCCAACGCTGAGAACTGATAAATAAGTGGCCGCCATTTTCTGAAAATTACCAAGGTTTATATCATCCTTGCTCAACTTTTCAAATATTTCAATTTGATCATGGAGTAAAAGTTGCAACTTGGCTACACTTTTCAACCCAATCAATTGCCTTCTTAGAGTTAATGTTGTGGAGACTTCATCATTCATTTGATTAAATTTACCATCGTACTGAAGTAGTTGAATCTTGAACTGCTTCAAATCCTCTGATATCGAATTGATCATGTCATCACCACCATTTATTGATTTTCCCAATTTGATAAAATCAGTATAGTCATGGTTGACAATATCTAACAAGTTTTGATTCAAACTTGACGAAAGTTCTTTTAGTTCTTGGATCAACACAGCAAGGGATGTAAATCGATGGCTCTTGTATAGAAATTGATCAATGGCTTCTGGGTCATTGTTAAAATTTTTGAAATCAGTGGTGGATATTGATACAGGAAATGGAAAATCTTCTTCTTCTGATATGCTGTCTGTTATTGAGGTGTCAGCGAGCTTCGACATGATGAACGACTGGCTTGGGGGATTGTCTTATGCAGTTCAGGTCTGAACTTTAATGATGCTTCGGGAATGCGAATCTGACAACTTAAACGCTACCAAATTCTTCAAAAATTTGCATTCAATCCCCAAATAGGATTGCATATTTCTGGACGACTAGTTGTACATACACTCATAGGTTCAAATTACCTCTTGTATTATGAATGCTGTTTGGATGTTGTGAAGAAACAGTACGGCGTGTTAGTTTATACCTGTTTGTGACTAGAACAATGTAAATGTAAACTTTTCAATTATCTCTACATTGTAAAAGATGAGGTCTCGACTTTGGAAGTGTGACAGTTTTATTTACCTGGAAGGCTAACTTGCTTACATCGAACCTTAGGGTAGGTGTAAAAAAGACATGAGTAAAAATTTACTATTTATTTCTCCTCGATTCCCTCGAAAACTCGGGTATTGTGTCCTTTGCTATGCGACCCCAATATCTTTCCTCTTTTGGATCATGAAGCCGCAACACTCTTTGCCTAAGAATAAACAAAGATCACTTATGCCTCTTCCCGCATCCATGAGATTCCTTTCCGTGGGCTGCAAAAAAATGTGTGCCTCGGTAGTATTTTCTCAGTTTCGGCCGATCTTTTAATTTTTCCAAAGTGGTATGATTATTTCCTTCTTTTTCATGCAGACACGAAAAAAACATCTTTTGCTGCACACTGTTTACGGACTTGAATATCCGGGGTTATATAATTAGATCTTTTTGATATCAAGTACATTGTGGAATCTCTTTGAGGTAATTCTAGAACTTGATTTCCAGCACGGAGGAAAAAGCAAGAGGCTGTTGCGATGCAATTTTAAGGGTGATTATATTTGCTATTCTTGCTCTTCTACTCACTATAACGCTCTAGTCTGCAATAACGTATGTTTCTGCTTTCTCCACATTCAAATGGCATTTCTCTATTGTCTCTCGGACTCTAACTTTTTTTTGTGTCCCCTAACATCATGAAAATACTTTCGCCACGACAGGTGGCATCATGCTGCATATATAGTAAAGCAACTTAGCGCCCAATGCAACATCAATAGGCACAGCATAAAAATAATCTGGAGTTTCACCCACCGTCAAATATAAAAGCTAAAAAAAGAATGCAACTTAAAACTATCAGTTGCATTATTCACAAGGGGGTGTTTGATTAAACGGATTTAGTTTCTAACAAAAGAACGGACTATTATTTGAAATTTCTTGGGGTAGAACGCTACAACATACCTATAAATATCTGTTGTCGCTCTCCTTTTTAAATGTTTAAAACCATATCAATTTTGAAATCTTTAAGATCAACAACTTCAACCTCCCATTACAATTTATCAAGATCTTTATATCGAAGTATGTCAATTCCATCAAGCCAGTACGGATTCGTATTCAATAAGCAATCAGGACTTAATTTGAGAAATGATTTGCCTGTCCACAAGCCCAAAGCGGGTCAATTGTTGTTGAAAGTTGATGCTGTTGGATTGTGTCATTCTGATTTACATGTCATTTACGAAGGGTTGGATTGTGGTGATAATTATGTCATGGGACATGAAATTGCTGGAACTGTTGCTGCTGTGGGTGATGATGTCATTAACTACAAGGTTGGTGATCGTGTTGCCTGTGTCGGACCCAATGGATGTGGTGGGTGCAAGTATTGTCGTGGTGCCATTGACAATGTATGTAAAAACGCATTTGGTGATTGGTTCGGATTGGGGTACGATGGTGGGTATCAACAGTACTTGTTGGTTACTAGACCACGTAACTTGTCTCGTATCCCAGATAACGTATCTGCAGACGTGGCTGCGGCTTCAACTGATGCTGTATTGACACCATATCACGCAATCAAGATGGCTCAAGTGTCACCAACTTCGAATATCTTGCTTATTGGTGCTGGTGGATTGGGTGGAAATGCAATTCAAGTTGCCAAGGCATTTGGTGCGAAAGTTACTGTTTTGGACAAAAAAAAGGAGGCTCGTGACCAAGCAAAGAAGTTGGGTGCTGATGTAGTTTATGAAACATTGCCAGAATCCATTTCTCCTGGCTCTTTTTCAGCATGTTTTGATTTTGTTTCAGTGCAAGCTACATTTGATGTATGTCAAAAGTATGTTGAACCAAAGGGTGTAATTATGCCCGTGGGACTCGGTGCTCCTAATTTATCGTTTAATTTGGGAGATTTGGCATTGAGAGAAATTCGAATCTTGGGTAGTTTTTGGGGAACTACTAATGATTTGGATGATGTTTTGAAATTGGTTAGTGAAGGTAAAGTTAAACCCGTTGTGAGAAGTGCCAAATTGAAGGAATTGCCAGAGTATATTGAAAAATTGAGAAACAATGCTTATGAAGGTAGAGTTGTTTTTAATCCATAGAATGGGGGAGAGGCTAGGTTAAGAGGGAGTTGCGGACATAGGCTTGGTAATTGTGGAGTTACAGGTTGAGAAAAGGTTTTGGGGTTGATTGTTTTGGAGTTTGGGTAAGGAGATTATATAGCAATTGGGGGTTTTTCAATATGACAAGTTTTAATACTAGATGATGTAGCACATGTCTATTTTAGCTCTAGCTGATACCTTTCAACCACCAGTTGAATTAAACCCAAATGAAACTGATTAGCATCATTTACAAAATCAACAAAATTGCCATCAAGTTGGATATACTTGTGAAAATGGCCTAGATGATTCAATTGACAATTGATGCAAAGATTATAAAGCAACGAGTCAATCAAATCATCAGTTTTATCCCCCTTCGGTAAATGTAGATGCTCAAGTAGTTGATGTATTGCCAATGGCGCCAGTGTTTCATGTCGATACCCTTTTAATTGATAAAGTTTACCAAACCATGAGAGAATCAAATCACGTCGTATAATCTTGTTTGTCTTTTTCAATTTTGTATTTATCAGATCTTTAGTTATGAATCGATAAAGCCAAAAATGAATTAGTTTCATTGACGTCATGGGTATGACCAACGCTGGATACATTTTGGCCCAAATCAAGTTTTCCAATGTATGATTGGTTAAAATTGTCGGCAAGGTTTGTGCGTTATTGTTTGATCTAGTTCGTTGAATTTCCATGATTTTGACATTGGATAAGCCAGGTTGTAGTAGATCGTCAACAAGTTGGTTTGTTATGTGATTCAAGTATCGTTTATTGTCTAAAACCGTGTCTTGATGAAGCAATGGCGTGTAAGATGCGCCAAATTTTGTATCGAGATTGAGCTTTTCCCAATGAGTCACTAGAATTGGCCAAGATGAAGAGCTGGCTGCTGCTAAGGGTGATGTTTTGCAATAGGAAAAATTTTTGATTCCAATGTCTATTGCTAAGGTAGTTCGACGAGTCAAGTTGTGCCATTGAATTAAGTATAATTGGTATTGAGCAATGATGCCTTCAATACGTGATGCTTTAGTGGTTCCGAAAATCGGAGCCCCGCAATGTAGTGCTATGTCATTGAGTGCGGGTATCTTGTAACTGTGTAATTGTTTTGTAAGATTAGTTATTTGTTGTTTATTCATAAAATGTGCTTTGGTGGGATCTAGTGGTTGGTTGGAGTAATATTTTCAGTGAAATGCGAAAGGCGCGACATCTGCCATTACACAAAAAAAGTGGTTAAACTATCTTGAATTGAAACCAAATGCAATTTATTTCATGGTGGTTTGGTATAATTGCACTGGTGGCCGTTGTAATTATCCCACGTGCTGTTCTCAACTAGAATGAAAAAGACGCGTCACAATTAAAGATTAGTTTATTATAAATCCCCGCAGTCATACAAGTATAAAACTTTAAATCGCCTGTTAGAAAGACATAGCACTAAAATGAATCTTGTCGGAAAGACTCTTTAAGCTCGTAGACGTATTAAAAAAACGGGCTCCATATTGATGTTGCCTATGGAATGCATACTCGTGAAAAGAATTAATTCATACAAGACGACTGAATTTTCGAGACTTTTTGTTTGCAGTGGCGAATCTGTTGTCAAGTTTATTTCTCAAATAACCATGTGCTATAAATAAGTGAGCTTTTCTTTTTTCATCAAGCATCGTGGGTGATTTGAAAAAATAGTAAAAATTGTCTGCAATTCTCGAATGTGATGTTACACAAACTTGAAATTTACGATTACATAAGGTATTATCTGGCGCCGTTCCCTCAGATAATTCTACAGTCCCATGAGTCTAATAAGGTAAAAAAAAGGCTATATCAAATGCATTGGAGTGCACGTTCCGGCGATACAAAATGACTCAATTCAACTTTGAGTACCAACCACATTTTTTCCGAGGAAAAGAATTAAAGTCTCAATGTGAGCATTTTCTACTAGAACAAAGTATGCCATCTCACATCTCAATGTCGGTGTTTGGACACGCTGGTTTACTTGTGTTTTGATAACACTAGCAAGGTCTCAAAATTAATTTAGTTTTGATTGAAGTTGTACAAAATTTGTCAAAACGCAAAGTTCAAAAGTAGCTTTAAATTGTCGTTAGGGTTACTTATAATACTTGTGAAACCTTCTACTGTTGTAGTACATATTATTTTCCAAGCGGCAACAAAGTAGGTTAAGAGTAAAACTATCAAAGATCACACGTGCACTCAAGTGGTAAGTTGACGAAATGTTGCACTGCTTACTTTGTCCTGTGGTAATTATTAGTATAATGGTTGAATAATCTTCTCCACTTTTTGCTTTTCTAAGACACTAGTTTGAAAGTTGCATGATGCTAAATTTTTTTAAGAATCGGAAGTTAACTTCCCTCACTACGCAATAGATAGTAAAGCACACTAGCTATCCAATTTCGATGACTCAATATCCACTTTGAGGCTTTTAAGATTGGAAAGTGTGAAGCTAAGAAATGTTTGCTGATTTTTCATTGTAGAAGAAAAATAAAATGCAGAAAAATCTTCAGCCAAAGGTTATTTTCTTGGTTTGTTGCCGTGCTTTGTATTTTTCAACTTACGGTGCAGTTCTTAAGCGTACGAGGAAACTGAAGATCCTGATAGCAATTTTTAGTTTGCTGAATCAGTCTTTCTAACACAGCCGATTTAAAAACTAGACTTAAACCAACAGGTTGTAGTTAGGATATTGGCTCTTCTCGTATTGTTCACGCTTTTGTGTGATATCTCGGATATTAACAATTTGAAAAACAATAGGAATGCTAAACTTACAATCTAAATTGGATTTTGTGTTGAAGTTCTTTTCCTTCTCTGTACTTTCTATATAATCCTAAACTCTAAACACACGCTGTACACATAGACATACGCACATTCCCCTTTTGCCATAGCCCCGCCAAGGCCAAGCCTTGCTTTGTTCCTAATCATAAAACCATCCCCCTTTTTTTCTTTTGCCAACGTACACGAAGTGTACAGTATTCTGAATATGCTAATTATTGTAACTTACTTCTCCTTCCTATTCGAGGTTAAATTGTTGGAATTTTACAAGAAATTCGAAATTTACACCCTTCTGCGTGCTTTTCGGCACAGACTCTTCAAAAAGTTTATAAATACACCATCGATTCTTCATGAAATAAAACATAGCACCTGTTCTTTGATTTTCACTTCAACTTTTCATCAACACATTTTCATACATCTACAATGCAACACTCAATTGTTTTCATCACTTTAGCTGCATTCACCACTACTTTTGTCATGGCTCAAGAGGGAAATAAAACCATCGGCAACGATACGAATGGAAACAACGACACTACGACTACTTCAGCAACTGATCTTGCTGGTACCTTGAGATTGGGCACTGCTGGTACTATTGGTGCTTTAGCTGCTGGTGCCATCGCTTTAATTATTTGAGTTGGGGAAAAATCACGACTAAAGGAGAAGAAAGTTCAAGGGGTGGTGGGTGAGTCTACTTAACTAAGGTTTGTGGCTTCATTTTGTCGTTTGCTGTTAACAAATTATTGCTAATGAGGGTGTTGTGCTTGTATGCTATCGTGTGTATAACTTTTTTATAACTTATCTAATTTGTACTATTTGTATCAATGCATCTCCTCATTGATTTGGGTTTAATACTCAAATGCCCTCCCATCAAGGAGTGACCGACTTGCACTATATGAACTTATAATTGCATCACGCGATTGTTGGAGCAAAATGCTTCTTTCGTCAATAATTTATTTCTTTCTTGTAGCTTGGCAATTGAGTGTCCATCAAGAAATTGTAACAAATCTCAAACCAATGCAAAAGAGGCTGAAAAGAAACAACAAGGTATACTACGTCACTATGAAGAGAGAAATATTTGCTAATTTCGTATACCCCCTATGTAATGTATGCAAATTATCCTTTTAGTTGTGATAGCAAATTACTCATTTTTTTTTTGGTTGCAAAAAAATATAGAGGAACACTTTTTCCTCACTCTTTTACTACTCATCTCTGCAAAAGCAGTTACTTGAACCACGTGGTAATTCAGCCTTTGATGAGCTTTAGCTATAATAGAAACATTATTTACAACATTACCTTAATTAATTGCTCAATTACCTTCTACTTGGAATTAAATTGATTCTCCACTAGCTAATTAACCCGCAATACATGTAGAACAAGTTTGCAAGATACTAACTGCACGTCTGAGCAAATGAAACTAGAATTTTAAATACCAATAAATCAGATCCATTTCTCATTTGGGAAGAAATAGACTAATAAGCTGGGGAAAGTTACATAGCCTACATTCGTCAAAATCTAGTTCTCAATTTGTACCTAAAACAATCTTTACCTCTTGTCTAAACGTTTATTTCGAAATAGAATAACCAAATATTAATAACCCCCATCCATACTCCTTAAACTTACAAATTGTATACCAAAAACTAAGAACGTTAATACATGGACAAAGTGGCGCCGTTGTCAACTACAATACTGGGTAAATGTCGCCCGATTTGCGGACAACACAAAAGTTTAAATTCCTTTCAAAGAGCGGATTAAAGCATTGAAAATGGTTGAATTTGTCGACTAATGGTATCAAATCAAAAAAAAAGTACCCCTTCATTGGGTCTCTTGATCAATACAAAAAGAAACCAAACGATGTCATATGTGCAACCCGTATAAATCAAGCAATAGACCACATATCTGGCAAAAAGTTTGACAGTATCATTTCCACATACTACTTCATTATTGGTAAGTATTAATCCATGAACTGAATGTTACTGTAGTTGCATTTGGCTTTCGTCTTAAACTTAGCAACAAATTCGATGAATTTGTCAAAATTGTTTTTCGTCTCTCTTCTCTTATGGGTATCAAAACATGACACAGAATTAAAAGTCACATAGGCACTTGTCAAAGAAAGGGAAACCCTTGCTGCAAAAGGAATCGCATCGGAGAACGCTATTCAACAAGAGTTGGAAAATAGTACTCATTAGGGTGCATTGCAATTATCTAAAGCTCGAGTCGTTTCAAGTCGGTTTATTCATATATAAGTTCATATAATTTATGGGGAATATAATTCAGTATTTATATACTTCTTGTTAACAAATCGTGTACTAGAGGACGTATCTCTTAAAGAGCGTTGGCTATGGATTATTATCTTGGTTGGATCCAACAACACACTGCCTCCAAATCTTATCGCAAAAACAAGCCCTACGGCGCTACACTATCAGAGAAACGCGGTCTACAACATCTTAAAAGTACCGGTTTATTTCATTTCAAGCCTAGTTACTTTGGCCTCGCCATTGGACCCCAATTCTTTGTCGGATTCTCTTGATATCTAACCATCTTCACCTTTCGCAACTTCAGAATCTTGTCACTCTCTTCATTGGAAGTATCAAAATCAACGGCAACATCAGTTGCCAATTCCTGCTTTTTTAAGTAATTGAGTATTTGCGCACCAACAGATTTTTCATTCAAGTTCGGACTATAAGTTATATCTTGTACCAATTTAGTCAACTTTTCAGTAATTTTTTCATTTAATGAACCTTCTGACTCAAATTTGGACTTCATTTCTTCAACATATGCCTTGTTTTGCTTGATTGTCCATTGACGAATAATTTCGAGATTCTTTTCCCATGGTATATCACTCTTAATACAATTTTTTTTGGCATGAGTCAAACTCAACTTGTAACCCATGTTCCCCACTGCTTTACTATATTCGTCAATTGATATTGGTGGTGATTTAAACATTGAACTTAAATGGTTCAAATTGTAAAAAAATGGAACCGAGTCTAATTCCGATTGTGTTAGGGTCAACATCCCTTTTATTCGTTCTGATGTTTTGTATGTTTGTTTATCGCAATTTTCATTAAGCTGAAGTATTTTATTGATAAACTTTTGGTTATGCAAGGGGCCCACAAACATTGGTCCAGCAACATTAAAAGTACTGCCACAGAATTGACAGTGACTGCTGACTTGACCCACTAACTTTGGGTACACGTACTTGTTATCATTCCGAATACCCAATGGTTGTGCAATTTTGTGTCCACATCCATTACAGCCAAAAGTTAGCATGGTTTCGCTAGCCAAGTTTTTCACTCTAATTGGACTTGTCTTTACTTTCACCCAAACTCGGAAATAATAATCAATACTTAAGCTTAACATTGGCTCAATTGACTTTTTGTATTTGGCTGCAGTGGCAGCAACCGATTGCAACATCAATCGTATCCCCACCTCATGGTTTGTTTCACTATTGATATATGAATTGCCGAAATTGTTCCCACCATACAATGCAAAGCATTTTTCAGGGTATCCACTGCCAGCTAAAACAGCAGCATCGGTACATGTAACCAACAACATTCCATCTTCCTCTATGCATTGAATTGCTGAATCAAGAAACGGGGATGCAGTACCGTAAGGATCAAGATCAACTATGTTGAATTTGTTTGTTGTTGATGCCATAAATTTTATAGCATCGTCTTGATTGGCAACAACCTTCCCGATAAGTTGATTATGTTCAATGTTTCTATTGATCGATGCAACTGCATCAGGAGATAAATCGTTAGCAACAATTTTGTAAACATTGGGGATTTCCAATCCATATCGACACGATCTCAACCCAGAAGCTGATAATGCTTCCAAAATAGTTAACCCGAGTAATTTGCGTTTTTTGTTTTTGCTTTTATTCTTTAATTCATTTTGTTCAGCACGAAGCTGATCGTATGCAATGATTGACAAAGTAGAAATGTCTCTATTGAATTGTTGGATTGGGTTGTAGAAAACTTCATCTTTCTTAGGGGTCAAAATAGTCGCTTTTCCTTCAGTGGTGTAATTGTATGGACTTGACTCGGTAGGAGTTGATGTGGCTTGTGAATGTACTGGATTTGCAGCTTTGACACCCTCTGTATTTGACGCTGGCATGGCGATATTCTTGAGTAATGATCGTAATCGTCGATACATGAGATGATTTAAATGCTTGTGCAAAAAGAGAAAAAAAATTATTCATGGAGATGCGCAATGTTGTATATCCGACCTAGGCGTAAACACACCATTCTTACATAACCTTCATCTCACACATATATTCCAATACTTGTAACTTTTCCAATGTGACATCCAGCCAATTCAACTCGCTAATTGATAAAGGCTCAATCGACTTGCCATTGTAAAATCCATCAATCTCTATAATGCTTCCCACATCAAAGTTCAAAGCGGAAATCTGAGTCTGAAGTAGTCCTTTCACGTTAACATCGACTGACTTAGTATCAATATTGGCAAGCATAGGGATCTTCCCCACAGTAAGGTTAAATGTGTTTGCATCGTAGTTGATAATTTGACAAAACATGCGGATATGTTTTGGCGCATGAGCTGACGCTTTTTGAACAAGCTCAGGTAGCAAGTTAGGCAGTACCACAATTTGCGTCATAGCTCATCTTTTGCTAATATGGTGATAAACAAAATACGGTAACCTCAAGAGTAGTTCTAATGGTCAAAATCGCATTTAGTTCAGAAAAGAAAAAAAGAATACCGAAAACGTGATATATCCAATCACCCACGCCACAAACTCACTCCCTACATGTCTACTGAACAATACAACATAACTGATGACGATGCTTATCTAGACTACGACTCCGACTACGCCTCCTCGTCTGGTGATGACTCTTTGCTACTGGAGTATGACGCTCTCTCCGCGCAACAACAATGGGAAGAAAGCATGAATCAAATACAAATGGTGTTGGGATTGGTATTGTTCCCATTGGTAGGAAAATTACTAGGAAGGCGGTTCAGCAAACTTATTTGGAGGCGATTTGCTGACTGGTGGTGGACGTAAACGGAAGCAGAGGAGGAGCTGTTCTAGGTAGAAAATAGATGCAAATACATAGATTTCATCACTTATTAATCACTATAGAGTATTTATCAACTGGGTAAAGTCGTCACTGATTTGTTGTTCAACGTATTCCCGAAACACCAAAGCCACAAATGGTTGAGTAATTCCATAGCTAATACGACGTAGTAAATTGTTGACATACCTCAAGTATTCTTCATTACCCATATTTGAGTCTTGTGAAGAAGCTGAAACTCCTGAAAATATCGACGACTCGTCATCGTTTTTCACTTTGGACGGCGATGAGGTTACACTGCCATCACCTTGTAGAGATTGTTGCAATCGACGATAAATCTCCAAAATCAACTTGAATGTGATTTTATAAATGAATAGATTATCCAACTTGATATTGATTTCCAACTTTTCAATGAGTAGCTGTTTTGAATTTAACTTGATGGGGGAAGAATTTGTAGCATAGGCACCACTGTTGCTACCATTGGATATCATTCGCTTTGGGGTATGTGGAGCAGAACCGAATGATGACGAAGTGGTACTGTCGCGATTGTAACTTGGCTCTTGTTTCACTGGTACATCAATATCAAAGTTTTTCAAAATCGTAACCATATTCTTGACAAAACGTACTTGGTATGGTGGCTGTAGCGATTGTGAGACTTGGCCAGAATTTATCACATGCTTCACTGATTGGTCAGCTGCTGGCAGTCTCAACACTTCTTCTTTTAACCCCGATGGTGTTGCTGTCCTGCGTTCCTGTATACTGTTTAGTTTATTCAAGTATCGCTTTTGTTGTAGATTTTGTTGTTTGTAGATTTCTTCTTCTGTTTGCAAAGCCTTGAGTAAGTTACCTAGTGATATATTTAGCTTCAACAATTTGCTCGCTTCGATGGGAAATTTAAGCGGCTGATCATTCAACTTGATAAGGTCTTGGTGATATATTTTGTAAACATTGAGAAAATGTGTGGTACGATCTGAACTGAATGGAATTGACTCTAAGAGTCCTTGCACATATGCAATCTCTTCATCGAGAATTGCCGGATGCAGTGTAGTTGTCATTTGTAAGAAGTGAAGCTGCTAGAAGGTTTCTTTTGATGGTATTAGTTATTTGCGCTTTGTCGTTCCACTTCTGCTCGTCAAAAAAAAAAAAAAAGTAAGTGTGATGTTGCACTATGATCCTGTTCCTTTCCTAATTGGGACAATAAATTGCACGCGTTGATCAAAAAATTTTGAAGAAAACCTGTTCAACCCAAAAAGATATGCTCTTTAGACTTATACTTGGTATAAGTATAACGTCATTGTTATTGACTATTCTACTCATTTTTGGGGACTCGCCGAGTTTTAGAAACACCCCTGTACAACATGCAAGAGTCCAGTTGTTCACTGTATTTGGGAAATTGAGCAATTTCTACAACTATATTGATAAAAGAACAGACGGCAAATTCATTCAATATTTTGGATGGTTGGTACCCATTGGATATGTAATTGTGCTAACTATATGTTTCCAACAGTTTTGGGTCAAGACAAAGCCAATGATTGATATTGGTCAGATAAATATGAGTTACATTCTACTATCAATGGCCTTGACCTACGGATCTACTATACTTTGTGCATTGAGCGATCCAGGTACAGTCACTATCAAATCAATAAAGTCGTATCCCTATCTTCCGAACCAATTGATATTTTTCAGAGACAACAAGTGCAACACTTGTCAAGTTCTGAAACCAGCAAGGTCAAAACATTGTTCAGTTTGTGGTCATTGTTACTTGTTGTACGACCATCATTGTGTATGGGTAAATAATTGCATTGGATGGAAAAACTATAAATGGTTTTTCCTTTTCCTAGTTGCCAATATCAACATGCTTGTGTATGGAGGTATTCTATGTTACCAGGCGTTATCATCTCATTTGACACAGTTGACACAGTTGTGGAGGGTGATTACAAAAACAACTGATGCTAATAAAGTTACAGGGATTTTTCTCATTCTCTGTTCAATCTTTAGTCCAGTTGTTGTACTATTTACTGGTTTACACTTGCGGTATATCTATTTGGGGGTTACTACTAATGAATTGGACAAATGGGGCGAAGTCGAGTATCTTGTGGACTTGGGACTGTTGTACAAAGTATCTCCTAGCATCGGGAATGAGACTTTTGTTGAGAAAGCTAGGGACTCAACTGGGGCTATTGTATATATAAGTTTGAAGGATGAGAGGATTTTGATCCTGGAAGCCACTGTCTCGGGTTATACGCTTACACCAGTAAATTCTGTCGTTGATGATTTGGTTAACGACTATGATCGTGGATTTTGGAATAATTTTAAGGATAGAGTGCTAATCTAAGTTGAGTCAGAGCATTACAATCATTTTATTGTGTAGATTACCCCCCCAACTTTCACCACTTTGGATGTTGTCACACCTTACTCCAAAAGCAGTTTCTTTACATTTGGTTTATAACTTTAAATTAAGTTTTTACAGATATTATTCCTCAATTCCAGAAAACTCCGATTTATTTAACATTTTAAGAGTTGTGAATGGGGGTTTAAATTGTTAGTAGAGTGAGGGATAAAAATAATAAAATTGTTATAGTGTAGAGTAAGTTAGTGAGAAGTGAAAAAAAAAAAACAATTGAGATAAGTTTTTTTTGTCGTAATTGTCAAACAGGTTCAACTCAGCATACCTTTTCAACACGTTAGGGACCCGTCTTACTGCATCCCTGTCACTGACACAGCAACTAGGGTTTAGACTAAATTCCAAATGGTGGCCCAGAACCTTTCAAATAATGGTGATTCAAGTCTGAGTGAAAGTAGGAAGCAAGATGAAGAATATACAAATCCACAAAACCAGTCCGCATCCCACAGCCATATTACGTCAAATTTGAAAGAAGACAAGGATAATTTAAACGAGTCGTATGATGACTCCAACTCTTACAATGAAAATAACCAAGCACAAGATAATGCAGTCGAACCAAAGTATCCCCACCACTATACGCCAGAAGCCACACTGGATCCTCCACATCTCTTCAACTCCAGCAATCAAATCAATGGCACATATGGCAACCAACAATCAAGACCTCCTACAACACAACCAAGTTCAGGTTACCTCGATCCTCAATGGGGAAATATGATGTTTGATCCCAGTGCAGCCGATTATTTGTACGACATTGAATTACCATCACACCTATCACAATCAGGAAACAACACGGGAAGCAATGATACTAATATCATGCACCACATACAGTACCAGAATAATGTACATCCAGAAGTGAACAATTCTCCTGCTCCGGAAAGTTTCAGCAATCAAAACCAGCGCGTTTCACTACCCTACAGGGAGGATACATTAAGCCAGAGCCAGCTGCCCCAAACAACTTTATCTCAGCAACCAAGAGATTTTACTCCAAGTGTGGCAGCTCCACATGGACCCAATTCGTCAAAACCAACAAAACAACGACGCCCCTGTGATCAATGCCGAAGACGAAAGACCAAATGTGTCATTGTCCCTAATACAAACAACTGTGTTCAATGTGAGGCAAAACAGTTAACATGTACATACACTACTCCCGCTGCGAAAAGAAAATCATCGGAACTAGAACTGGATACTCAAAAGAGAGGAAGACCCAATGTCGCGGCACCTGTTGAAAATAATCGAATACCAGATGTGCCAATACGAGAGGTGGCTCCTGTTCAAGATTACTCTGCCATGAACAACTCCTTACTTAAAAAGACATTGTCCTTGCAATTCCCTCGCTCGAGTTTCTATGTGGGACCAACCAATTACTTGTACGATGTCAACTTGTTGAATCAAATTATTGATAACCGTAACAACAATAACAATCCAAGTGGCGCTGCAAAGATTGAACAAGCAAGTTTAAGCAGTTCTATATCTTTGAGAAAAGTTAGCGATAAGGTGCATTTCGTCTTGAAAGACGATCAGTCACCTCAGTCCTACCAAACCATGTCAAACGATGTTGATACCATTGAAAAACTCATTTCTCCCCATGGGCAAATCTTGATTGATTTGTATTTCAGAATCATCCACCCATCGTATCCAATTGTGCATAAAAAGGTCTTTTTGGAGAAGTATGCACGCACACATCGAGAATTCACTGCGCCCTTGATAGCGGCTGTGTATGTGCTAGCAATTCAGTGGTGGGACTATGATCCACAATTGAATCGATTCCCTAAACCCAATGTGGAACTCATACTAAAAATAGGGCTCAAAAACTATCTTCAAGAGATCCTTAAACGACCAAAATTGAGTGCTGTCCAAGCAGGATTACTATTATTGCAATGCAAACACATTATCAGCTGCAAAGCTACAAATAACCAAGTTCAAAATAGTGGCGACGCAGATTACTCGGAATGGGTTCTTTGCTCTCAAGTTGTCTCACTAGCCGAAGAGCTAGGGCTCGGTTTAGATTGTAATAATTGGAAATTACCGAAATGGGAACGAGGCTTGAGGAAACGGTTAGCTTGGGCTGTGTACATGGAAGACAAGTGGCTTTCATTGAAAGATTCCCGACCATCTCATATCAATGAGAACAACTGGATTGTTTTACCACTCTATGAGGTGGATTTTCCTGATAAACATGGAGATGGAGATTTGAAAGAAGGGTCGTCAGATTTGGACACTGGAAAGAAAGTATTTACAAATCTAATTGAACTATCCAAGATTTTGTCGGAAATATTGGATCAATTCTACTCAATGAAGGCAATGAGAGAAATCACAAACATTAGCGAGGTGTTGAAGTTGGCTAAACCGTTACAGTTGCAACTTCGAAACTGGTTTTATTCATTGCCGAGCGAGTTGCAAATGAACTTGGTCCAACCAAGAAAATTGTGCTCCAATGGGTACTTACACTTGGCTTATTTTGCCACTGAATTGACGTTGCATAGAAAGATCACCACGATCATTTATCAACAAACAAATGCTGGTGACCCACCACCACCAGAATTGATCAATGTGTGTCGATCAGCAGCAAAAACCCGTTTACTAGCTTCCATTGAGTTTGTTCGTGACTTGAAGCCCGAGCATATTCATTCCTTTTGGCATTCTTCGTCGTCGTCTAATTTTACCTTGATTGGTACATTTGCAGCAATTTTATTCATATCGTCGCCAACGCAAGAAGAAGCAAATTTTTATCGAGATCAAATATTCAATTATCGATGGATTTTGAAGATTTCTTCAAAAGGATTTGACCAAGTTGCTGAGGCGTTATCTCAATTGGATTTGGTTTTAGGCAATATACCAGGTTTGCTCAATGATAATGTCGACATGCCAATGGTCTTGCCCAATGTCCAAGATCAACAAATTATGCCACCAACGAGTCAAAGTAATAGTCCATTCGCTGTTCCTCAAAGTCAGCAACCGCAGCTGCAACAGCTGCAGCTGCAGGTTCCAAGCGTGGCGCTGCGTCCAAATGTTTCCTTCAATGGTAACCCCACCAATCAACAAAAGATGAGGATGCCGTCCAATTTGCGAGAGTCACCCTACAACTCTCCTCAAAGTTTTTACACGCCACCTTTTGTTCCTTCTCCACAAACCAGAGCTGTCAATTCACCTCACAACTCTCAAGGAACTACATCGCGAGCAGTGTCACCGAAAGCCTATGCCAATAGGGGCTCAAACTATACTGGCCAATCTCCTCATTCATCCGTTGTCACCAAGTCACCAGAGTCAACTACAAAGTAAATTAGAAGAATCTGTAACACTATTATGTATATCAACAAACTCTAACACACTACTTTTTGCGAATCCTTGTGTTATACGATACTGGGCTCCATTTCTCAATCAAAAGGTATCAAGAAGGATTCAGCAACAACTCTAGCTCTGGCATTCAAAAACAACTTCATCTCACTAATCTCCTTGTCAACATCCTCCATAAATTCAATTATAAAATCAACCAATTTATCCTTTAGCATTTGTTCGGTATGGAAATTAGTAATCAAGAAACTGATATCATACCCTTTAATTGGAACTCTCCTCAAAATGAAAAAACTCTCTGCTCTAGAAGTCAAGAATCGAGTGAATTTATGCACTAGAATCTGTTCAATTTCATCAGCTTGCTTTATCTTGATCGATACCCGAACTGAATTTATACTAGGTTCAATTAAAATCTTTTCATTTTCATTACGGGCAATATGCATGGGATTGAGGATGAGTTCAGGATCATGTACACGAGTCACTTCCACCTCCGGTCTATTGTGACGTTCAACCAATTGAGATGAAAAATCTTGTAAACATATGGCGGCGGTGAGTGAGGACCTGACGGCAGTCAAGTACGGTTTTAATGATTGTGACTATCAATGTTAGTAATGATCGGTCAAAGATATTTCCTGAAGTTTGTACATACCATTGTAAAGAAAGCTGGATGGTGGACTAAGCTACTACCGGCGACTTTAGGTCTAGCTGCAATATTGCGTTGAATTTCTCAATTTGAGCTCAACTTTAATTCCGAACAAAAGAAAAAAGAGAAAATAGAAAGATACATTTGTTTTTTTTTTGCAATATACACGACATACCTCTCTTTAATAGTTCATCTTTTTTGCTGGTTTCTTCACCTTCTTTGCTGCAACGGCAAGAGAACCAGCATCGACCTCTGAAATACCTCTCTTTTTAACAAGTCTCTCCTTCATTTCATTTTCATCTCTAAGCGTCTGGTATATTTCAAAAATTTCATTGTTGGAATCATCTCGATTCAAATCAAACTGCGAAAGCCTGTCATCTTTTACTTGTTTGAGCTTCTCCATGAACGCCTCTTTTGATGCCCACACGCTTTGACCAAGTTCGCCTTTTTTAGTCAAGTCATTGACAACTGCCTCAATCATATCCTTCCGCAATTTCAACACCTGCTTTTTCTCATCAATAACGTCCCAAAATAATTCCAACGGCGTAGACCCATTCCTACCACATAACTCAATAAAAGCATCCTCATTTTCAATAAGATGAAAAACATCGTGAAATCTTGTCTTCGCGTCTAAGTTAAGTGTATTTAAAAGTGAACGATAATTTTGACGTGCTCTGCGATCATTTCGATAATTGATCTTTTCTTGGCTACTAATTTGCTTTTTGAGATTGTCAATTATTTCTGGATTCAATTTTGACTCGTATAGCTGTAGTATGTCTAATTCATTCAAATGCTTAAAATGTTTATTCTGCTTGAAACGAGGGTCCTCTACCAAATTTGAGTAAAGTTCTTGAAAATCTGCTGCTTTCTGGACTAAAGCACTATTGATCAGGTGAAGATAATGGTATAATTCGTCAGATGCTTGCTTCTTTTGTCTCTGGGATTCAGTATCATGCTTTTGCTTTATCTCGGTTAGATACTTGTAAAACATCTTGGCCAAATCAATGTCTGGCAACATTGAATGCTTGAAAATTGGGTTCTCTTCCTTCATCAATTTCTCACGTAAGCTTACCCATCGAGTCTTGTAATCTAGCTTACCGTCTTTCCTCAATGATTCCAACTCGTTGATGAAGTTGATTTTGAAATGCTCGATGACATTGGTCTTGTTCTTAATTTCGTCTTCAAATCGTTTAACGAGATACTCCTCATATAATAACTTTCTCTTCAAGGGACTGTGGACAGCCCAATACTCAGGCTTACCGACTAATTTCCTCATAACAGTTTGGAAAGACCACGTTGAATCGACATCATTATCTTTCAACAACTGAACAAACATCTCATCTTCTTCTTCTTCTGAGAGATTAGTAGGGAGCGTCATACTGGTAGGTACTTCCACTGGTTCTTGTTTGAGGGCTCGGTCTATCGCTTCTTCTTCTTCTTCTTCTTCTTCTTTTCCTTTTTCTTCCTCCTCTTCTTCATCTTGTTCTTGCTTGTTCAGCGGACTGCCTTCTTCTGGTTCTGCTGGCTTATCCCAAGTAGTTTCTCCTGTTGATTCATTGTAGTAGTACGTTCTCCCATCATCCGTTGTATATTCTTGCCAACCGGAAGTTGAAACAACAGCTTCCTCCCCCTCTGGCAATGTCCAGCTAGTCTCTTCTGTCTCTTTATTGTAATAGTAAGTTTGCCCATCTTCAGTCTTTAATTGCTCCCATATAGGCATGGCTGAAATGTGGGGATGATAAATGAGGTTGGGTGGTGTGTGCAAGGTGGGGATGGACTTACGATGGTGCGCTAAGCCCGCGTTGCTGTGTCATTTTGCGCTACCGATTGAGTTGATTGATCATAATGTTTAATTATGTAATCTGTCGATTTTGACATTTTCCCCTATAATCTTACTCTTTTTTTTAACCCCAACAGCAATCTTTTGACGTCATTGAATACACTGTTGAAGTATACTACCTATCTGTCATTCAGTCAAGCAGTGCCAATCTACTTTGACACAACACGGTTAACTAAAAGCCACACAGTAGATTCCAACAACTGAGACCACAAATTCAAATAGCAAATAAATGGCAAACGACGATCCTAATAAGCCCCCAACGGTACCAAGTGGGTGGCTTGCAAAGTTTGATGATAAATACAAGACTTGGTTCTACGTTGACTTATCGACAAAGAAGTCACAATGGGAGGCTCCCAAAGGAACCGTGTTTGATAAAGCCGATGATGTCCCACCTCCTGCTTACAGTCCCACCACATCTAAAGCAGAAACTGTATCACCAACCACTTCAAAACTGAATGTTCCTGCAAAAGATGAGCAAAACAAAGGATTGTTCAACCGTCATCATCAGCAACAACCTGGCTACGGTGGTGGTGCTGCTGCTGCTGGAAGTATTCCGCCACGAACCCAATATCCTGCACAACCTGGCTACGGTGGCTTCCCTCCCCAACAAGCGTATGGGGGTTACCCTCCTCAAGGCTACGGGGGTTATCCTCCTCAAGGCTATGGTGGGTATCCACCTCAAGGTTATGGAGGATACCCACCACAACAAGCACAAAGAAGTAGATTTGGTGGTGGAGCAGGTAACATGGCATTGGGAGTTGGTGGTGGTTTACTAGGAGGTATGCTTCTTGGAAATGCCATGAATGACTGGGGCGATAGCGAGAGAATGGAAGGGTACCAAGACGGCTACCAAGATGGTTTCGATAATGGTGGCGGTGACTTTGATGGTGGTGACTTTGGTGGTGGTGATTTCTAAAGAAACTTTATTAGTTAAAGCAAACTTATTGAAAATAAATAGTTTACATTACACGTTGTTCTAATATGACTTGGATCTCTTCAAGCTCTTCCCGAATCAAAGACTATGGTCTCTATGGTGGTCTTGAGATTCTCCGTCTTTTTTCACATTTCTGATTTTTTTTTTTTTCTTTTTCATTTTTCAACCAACCAAATAATGAGAAATACAAATTACAAAACTTTGATTTTGGTGATTCAGAACTAGATCAGCAGTCCCCATTATTTATTGCATCACACAGTATTCCAATTATGAGATTCACTTCAGTTTTGAGACAAATACCCAAGTTGAAGTTGTCGGAGGTAATAGTAAGAGCAGGTGAAGGTTTGCCAACTGGTATAACAGGAATTTACAAACATCCAAATCCAAGACCAGCTCTTGTCACTTTGTATCATGAACAGTTGAAGGTGCTAAACGACAAGTTCCCAAAAGATTCAGTGTACAGACAATCGGTCGAACAGTTGACAAAGAATAGATTGAAAGTTGTGGAAGAAGAAGAGATTACTGAAAATATAGAAAATAAAATCGGAAATGGATTAATTGAGGAACTTGTCATTCAAGCTGCCGAAGAGTTGAACTTGAGTCATGAGTTGTCTGCTTTGAAGTGTTGGGAAGAGTTGGAGGAGAAACCGTTGGATGACCAATGGGTCTATTTTGGTAAGAAAATCTAATGTTTTAGTGACATTACTATTTGTAAAGACTTAATCATTAACTACAAAAAAGAAGAATAGTATAAAACACATGTAGATAACAGAAGTCGTGAACGGGATACTCTGCGTAAATATGAAATCCTCACATCTTCTTTTACAGCATCGGCATCTTTTCATCAACAACAATTGTTCTTGACACCAGAGTTTCCTTGGGAAACGTCAATACCACTAGCGCCTCCACCGGAAGCGGCTCCTGCGTCATCATTAACATGCTTTTCTTGAATAATTCCTGCCAACTCATAAAAGATGGCATCAACATTTTCATTACTCTTTGCGGATGCTTCCAAGAATGGCACATGCAATTTAGATGCCAACTCCTCTCCTTGTTCCTTACTTACTTGTCTATTGACATCATCGTCACACTTGTTACCCACCAAAAAGATCTGTGCATCCTCGTTCGCGTGTTGGGATACAGTTTGAAACCAATTTTCAACGTTTTCAAAACTTCTTGAATCAGTCACATCATAGATTATAACTATACCCATAGCACCTCTATAATAGGCGGTAGTAATAGTTCTAAACCTTTCTTGACCAGCGGTATCCCAAACTTGTAACTTAATCTTCTTGCCTTTGCTCTCAATAGTTCTTATCTTGAAGTCGATACCAATGGTTGTGATAAAAGACGGATTAAATTTATCCTCAACGAATCTCAACAACAAGCATGACTTTCCGACTCCTGAGTCACCGACTAATAATAGTTTCATTATCATGTCGTAAGCTTTAGAAGAAGCTCCTTTACCACTCATTGTGAATTATATTTGATAGTGTGTATTTAAATTGAAATATGGATATAAAAAGACTGAAAGTTATTGCGTTGACGGGTATATCTCAAGTTGAATTCAACGATTCTTAATTCTAAACAACGGTCAGTTTCTCAAAAAGTGTGTAGTGGATTGGCGGCGTTCTAATGTGATAGTCTCCTTTTTTGCTACAGCAAATCGATTTTTATCGTTTCTCGTGAGAAGAAAAAAGCATTAGACACGAGGTCGTGCAGTTTGTGCAAAACTTACAACCGAAGCGGCACACCTGGCCATTATTTTAGAGAAAACTCTTTAAAACTCGGGGCTCTATAGACGACTATATATACTTTACAAAAACACTTCCACATTCAACTCAACGGAGGAAGCGGCATATGGGATGTCAAAATTGTTCATCACCTCAGGATGTAAAACACCAATACACCCGACTTCTTTAGCCTCGCCATTTGCTTGACTTCTGAAAAAGATCTTTGCTCCTCTTCCATCAAAGAATGTAGTGTTGGTCTTGTCCTCCTTAATCCAATAACCTCTTCTTTCATCCTTAGATGGGTTCTCCAACCAGGGGGTTCTCATAGTTTGCATAATCTTTCCCAACAAACCTTGAACATACTCGAAGCCAGATGTCTTACCAGCATACACAGCAGCCCAGTTACGCTGGTTGAAAGCACCCCTTTCCAAGCTTGCATCTTTCAAAACGATGTCGCCACATTCAAACACTTTAATAGGCAATGAATGCTTTCTATTTTCTTTGATTGTTTTTAGGATACCTGGTAACAAAGTTGTTCTAACAACTTGGTATTCAATTGTTTTTGGATTTTCCAACCTAACTGCTGTACCATCATCCTTCTTTCTCAACCATCCAAAATTTTCGTCATGGGAACACAATGTTAACGGCATGACCTCCAGGTAGCCTGCTTGTGAACTGGCTAATCTCAAAATATCCGCTACTTTGTTCACAGGCAACGCAGATGCAACCATACTCTCACTGCTTGGCTTGGTCTTCTTCAAGTTATCGTATCCATAACCAATGGCTGCATCTTCCATAATATCACATTGGTGTAGAATATCTGATCTAGTAATCGGGATTTTAACGTCAAGAATGTCCTTGTTGTCCTTTGAAGGTGTGGCTTCCAATGACATCTTTTTCAACAACTTGGCAATTTCTTCACCAGAGTAATCCAAACCCAAACATGAGTTGATATAGGATATTTCTGCTTGAGCTTCTCTTGGTGTCACATTAGGAGTGACGCGAGTCTCACCATTGTGTTCGGAAATGATTTTGAGTGGCTCTATTTCAAATGGAGTTTTGCTATACCTTGAAAACATTGCTACCAAAGTTTCAATCACAATCTCAGTCTTGGTTCTATCAGTTCCAGTGACATCGATCCAAACGTTCTTCGTATTCAAAGTGATCTTTGAATGGTCTGAGTTGATAATTGGTGGTAAAGAAGCAACAGTTCTGTTTGCATCCAACATGACTGGATATACGGGAGAGTCCCTAATGATGTGCAAATACTTACCAATGTTCTTATCCTTTTCGTAGAATTCCATCAACTCTTCTCTGTTCATGACCTTTGACTGGTTCAATGGTTTGAATTTGATGTCTTTTGGTGGTAATGCTTCGTACGAAAATGGTGGGGTCAAAGTATCCAAGTCATGGGTTCCTATGGCCACCAAAGTTCTATTTCGACACAAGTTGGTGTGTAATTTATCCTGCAACGCAATAAAAGAATCATAGGATCTTTGGTCAAATGTAACATTTCTCAAAATGGCGGAAGCTGCATATTGACGAATAGGGAACGTAGATTCCTTGATCGTTAAAGAAAGTTCTGGTGTTTCCGGCTTCAAAGTGTACTTCGGTTGTTCTTTATTTCCCAAAAATTCATTCAAAGCTTGGGCAATACCCTCAATGCACAACATGTCATATCTGTTTGCAGGAACTTCAATCTTCAATTGTGGTCTTTCATCACCTTGGCATTCATCAGTGGTGTCTTCGTCCAACTCGATACCGAATTGAAAACACAACTCGTCAAACTCTTCGGTAGTGTAAGATCTACCCAAAATCTTGAAGAGGTCTTCCTTATCAACTGGGATAGTGGGCATGATAGATGTCTAACGTACTTAGCAGTGAAAGTGGTGCTGAAAATTTTTTGAGTCAGAGAAAAAAAGAGAGAGAAAAATTAAGATGAAATGTTGACAACAGTGAATCTTACTCATTCTACCAACTCATCCTTGGGTTTGCCTTTTTTTGCAGCAGCGGCTTCAATATCATTGACTTCATGTTCTAAAGCCTCTAAATCGAAAATGGGTGGTTCTTCAACGTTGTATTCCTCTTTAGCTCCATCATTTGCGTCCTTGTCAGCTCCTGGCTGACCATAGATGTCCCACCAGTCTTTTCGTTTGGGCTTGAACCATTTCCGCCATCCTTTAGGCTCGGTTTCGGTATCTTTTTGCTCTTCCATTTTGGCCCTGGCTTCATCAAATTCACTAATCAATTGTCTTTGCCTCTCGCCTTGTTCAGGGTCTGGTTCCTCAATTTCAGCGAAATCATCACTCAACACCTCCCAATTTATCAATTTCAAAATCTTTGGAATTGCCTTTCTATATGACATGTGACCCTCAACAAACTCTGTGCAATCAATGTTTTCAATCCCACTAACGGATTCCAATGCTGATAGCCCAGCCACTGTCAGGATTCCACCACCGGTTGCTCTAAATAGGTAACCCAAAATCCAATCTTTCTTTGAGTACCCATTGATGAACTTTCCACTCACAACCGAACGAGCTTGAGCGAGATGGTCCACATCAATGGAAATCGGTGACCCTAAGAGAATGACATTTTCGATCAACCCATAACCACCTTTACGCGCCATTTCAATCAAACACGAATAAATCAATCTGGCACCTAGTGAGAACCCAACCAAAGTTATTGGCCTCACACCCAAATTTCCTGATAAAATTGTTTCAGCCAAAATCTTCCCCGCCTTCCATGCTCTGTCCAATGACACATTCCACGGATTATCCAACAAATATGATAGCTTCGATAACGCCATTGGAAGTTGAATTGCTGACATTAAAGCGCTAAGTATGGTGGCACCCAATATTTGCTGAATAGATGTACTTAACGCTTCACTTGCTAGTATACCAATAGTTTGCCCCATTGATTGCAACATCTCCGGCTCCCAAAGCAAAGAAAACATATCTCCCATGACTGGGTCAACTGTTGAAAATGGAAGCCTGACATCATCCATCGCACCGTTCATCCAGCCACTTACAGTGACTATTAGATTTGACCTTTTGTTGTTATGTAATGGTTTGAGCTCAAATGTTTGTACGTCTCCTGCTCTTCTTGCACCAGCTTTGTTGCCCACTTTCGCACCTATGGCAACTCCACTTGTAGTAATCAAGACACTACCTCCAACACCTGCCAAAAACCCGCTTGTTCCAGTGATACCAACTGTGGTTAAACCTGCAGCGATACCAGCTCCAATAACAGGTGCCAACAAGCCTGCCAGTAATCCAATGGCCAATCCCCCACCTAAAGTTGCCAAACCAATCATAGCTAACCGCTTGTTCCTGTTTTTCTTGATCTGTCGTTTGACAAACAGCTGGTCACTTAATGATTCATCTTTATTCTCAATCGACCGATCTTTCGTTTCCATATCGAGACACTCCATCAATCTTCGCTCAAATTGTAAAACCTCCAAGCTGGATATGCCTACAATGTCAGCAAACTTCATCAAAAGGGACCTCGAACGCGCATCATAATAGCCGTCGCTGAGGAGTAACAAAAATAAGTCACATATCAAAACCCATCTTAAGTCAAAATCATCGCCAAAACCACTAGGTCTGTGCAATTCCAAAGAGGTTAAACTTTTTGACAAATCGCTGATTTCCACACCGTGCTTACTCAAATTTTCAATCATCTCTTTTTCTTCCTTGATCAATCCCAAATGTTCATACAATTTCAAAGCCGTATTTGATGACCAGTTGGAGAAATGTCTTTGAGACTCACTCATTTGCTTTGCCAACTTACTACTTGTGCCAAATTGCACCATAACTAGCTTTGTAGCCATCTCCACCATAATTAACTTGGCCATGCCAACGTATGCCAATCGTTGTGAATCTGATAACATATCCTTTGTATCAGTCAATGCCTCATTTGGATCGACTTCATCACTGTTGTCAAACTCTTCATGCTCAGCGTCAAAGATTACACGATTCTCTCCATAAGTGCGTGGTTTCCGAGTAGCATTCTTGAACAAGAAGTCAGTTTTCTTATCTAAAGCAGCATACTTGTTAACCTGCTCTTCTGTGTCTATCTTGGTGTAGCCAAAGTGAAAATTGTTGTTGTGAATAAAGTCACGTCCAGATTCAGATTTGTACTGGAGTTCACCCTTTTCGTTGTAAAAATCAAGGTCTGAAATCGTTTTCATTTCTTTCCAATTAGATTCACTGAAAAAATCATCCTCCTGTGTTTCTGGTTCTAATTTGATTTGGGCATTATCGACAGGGTCTTCCACATTCTCCTCAATTTGCGGGGTGTTAGGGTTGGATGCGGTGTACACTTTCTCCGACACTTTGGGAAGTGACTCGCTCGTTCTATTTTTCGTATTCATTGAACTCAAATCAAACTCAACAAAATTGTTACCACTGGTTTCATCTTGCCGGGATTGGAGTTCGTCTTGTTCGAAGTAGTTCTTCTCTGAAGCAACACTAGGTGAATTAGGGAGGCTCGGAAGATGACTAGCTCCTTTTCGGGAACGCGATCGAAAACCATCGTGTGTGACAATGGATGTAAGCAGCTCCCTAGAGCTCAAGCTTGGCGGTTGAAATACATTCTCGTTTGAGGATTCCCTGGACATGAAGAGCAGTCTTTCATCGATAAGAATGGTGGTGATGGTAAGAAGATGGATGAATTTACAAGCGCGAATTTTTGAAATTGTGGAATTCAACTAACGAGTAATCTATTGAATATGTTTCAACATTAATTACGAAGCAAAGTTAGCTCGAGTTTTGATGTAGAAACCTGTAATACGCGGATGATCGGAAACGCAAATGCATAACTCTAATTTCAAATCCTCTGGTAGAACTGTTTTAATAGAACTAAGTCTGCTTTCTCGTAAGTCTACAGATCACTTACTTTTACACATTTTTTATTAAATATCAACGACCGAAATGAAGCTCTAAAAATTTAAAAATCACCTAAAGTGGCATTGTAAACTTTCTCATTGTAATCTTGGTAAAATGTCACTTCCTGTGGAACAGAAGAGTTGAGACCACACTCCTTGACAAAATCGATACTTCCGATTCTCTCATTGAGATAGTTTTCAAAATCATCAAGCTTACATGAGAAGCCAGGGCCAGTGGCACATTTTTCAATGGGGACAACAGCGTCATTGACTATGTATCTGACATAGGAGTCATCACCGCATTGGAACTTTTCGGTGTAAATTCTTGCCCCTTGAGGGACAATTGATGAGTGGACATATGGGTTGGGGAAAGGAATGTAGTCCGTTGGGAGATCAGATAAAGGTTCTACAATCCCCAATGCGCTGTGATAAATCTCCAAGTCAGTATCATGAGTGAAGGACAACCAAATTTTGTTGCTAGCAGAGTCATCCTTCAACAAGTTTAACGAGGCGTTCAATAAAGTGGATCCAATAGTTTTAGTGAAGTTATTACCTGGACCATTGGAGTAGTAGTTTGACAAATCATTGGCGTACGAGGCCTTGATATACTCCTCGTTAGTAAACAAATCACAGAATTGTGAGCTTCCGCGAACATTAATTTCAAAGGCACACCAATTGACAAAGGAGTTGACATCCAGGGCGGTCAAGTTCAAACCTGGGTTAGGCTTGTTCAATCTATCGGCTATGGTTTGCAAGTAGCTGGTGTTGTACTTGGCAACTGTTTCGTCATTGATTGAATTATCATAGTTAGGACATGAGTTTCTTGGTGTTAAGCTGTTGACTCCGGAAGTTGCTGCCTCGTCAATAATACTAAACTTAACCGTCTTGTCTTCATCAAAATCATCACCGAGAAAACCCCTAGCAAAATATCTTGAGGTTTCGTAACAACGGCCAGAGTTTGATGAAAATACTGGCAACGTTGAGTTTTCATCGTACAATGAACCATACTTAGCTCTGAAGGCAGCACCATGTCTCAAGGCATCAGTAGTGCCAGCAAATGTACCTTCAGAATTTTTTGGTGAGGTTTCCTTCTCGTATTGAGTAGTGTCAGGAACAAAGTATTCATAGTCATTTAAAAAGGACAAATCCCCTGTGAATGTACCATTGAAGTCTTGAAACTTTTTGTAAATTTTTTCCAACTTCTTCCCCACATTCTTCGAAGGATATCTTTCACCGTGTCTCGACAACAATTGTACTTGTTGGACGGTACATCCATCTGGAATAGCCGGGTCAATACCGTATGACTCTCTACTAATGTAGGGACCCAGCCCACCGAGGAAATTCAAGATGTTATATCCGTCAACCTTCATTTCTTGAGGAGTAGCAACATCTTGATAGATGTTTTGACTAACTAATAATAACCCACTGTTGAGCAAATTTGAAACAGCAACCATTGTTGATGAGCATTAGAGAACGGATTGTATACGGGTGGATTTTAGTAGCTATTTATATTCATTCCCATCGTCAAAACCAAAAAAGTAAGCACCCTCTTCTTTGTTGTTTTCAATTTTCTCAAAATTACACATTTGACGTGCGCAAAATCGATAACCACGTGCCCTCTAATTAGAGATTCTAATTAAAATTCAGAGTTTCGGATTAATTGACGGACCAATTTGGAACAATTACATCAAAATCGGGTAATATCAAAACATAGGCTCATTCGTCATTGTTTGAAAATGAATACAGTAAGATTAATTATATCCATTTAAATAGAAAACGTGCACCGGCTTTGGAATGAGGCTTTATTGAATCATCTGCACGTGCGTTTCTCTAAGGTCACCATACAAATAACTTTAGTAGACCATTGGCTCCCCCCATGTGGTGTCTTTAATTTAATCGTCTACTAAGAAGAAGGTACTTACAAAGAGACTCACAACAATGAAATGTTTGCAACATGGTTTTACTCTATTCGTCAAGGACCAAATATGATCTGCGCAGAGTCCAGGAATATGTTGCATCGAGCCATATTGGTCGAGCTGCAATTCAACCTTGATAAACAAAATCAAATGAGCTCAAGACCGACCCGTTGTTATACAATCTGTCGACGGAACTACCCTGCTTAAGGCCAATAATAAATGGTTTCGTCATAATATATACTTTTCCATAAACACATATGCAAAAAGCTCCACCTAATCATCTCTATCCCCGAATGTGTTACTGCTCAACCCTCCAAAAGGAGAGGACCGGTACACAAGGAAAACAGGAAACAATGTCAAGCAGTGGAGATTGCACTGTCATAACAACAACTGCGTTCAAAATGAATTTCGATACAATGAACATCAAGCTTGCTTCTCGAGCGCCGATCTGCCAAGGAAAACGTCTACAGGGAATCAAAGAAAGCACAAGGCTTCTATCTTCCACTGAGAGCCCACCTTGACACAGATTGATGGATAATTAGTTATAGAAGAAGAAGAAGAAGAAGAAAAAGAAAAGGAAGGAAAGAAAAAAAAAAATTTGGTGTGAAAAATTTCTCTCTATAACATCTCGTTCGCTCACACTCACACGATGAGATTTTACGAAAATGCTGCACAAAATTGGGTGAGGGACAACTTTTCATCCATTCTTACCAAAAATGCAAACTACATAACCATGGTTGGTGGAAAATCAAAATCGAACGAGCTAGACCGTGATTCCCCTTCCACATTGCCATTTACGAATGAAAACTCACTTGAACCTTACCAAATTCTAGATGCATTCACTGTCTGTTTCAAACACATTCTTGATTCTCATGAATTGGACTCCTTCATTCAAAAGGTGAAAGGTGATTTATACAATAGGGACTATATCGCTGCTTTCAACGATGACAACAAGAGGTTTGGATATGCGGCTAGGTGGAGCCCCTCAAGGGCATTGGCTTATGCCTCGTTGTTTTCCAACTTGGAACCAATTACAGAATTGTTACAGGAGTCTGAGAAGGTGAAGCGTGTGTTGTGTGTTGGAGGCGGTGCAGCTTCAGAAATAGTGGGGTTGGGCGCCGTTTACTGCAGACTCAAGGAGTTTCATCCAAACTCTCCTTCGCGATTGGATATTGACGTTGTCGATATCGCAGATTGGACAGTGGTGGTGAATCAACTTACGAATTATGTGAAACAAAACTGGGTGTATAAGGAACATAACTTTAATACGCAATTCAAGCATGAGGATATCTTATCGACCAAAATTGATGACTTGGCGTCTTTTGATTTGATCACATTGCTTTTCACTACTAATGAGTTGTTTGCAGAGAAGAGGAAAGAGACAATAAAGCTTTTACAAACATTGAGTACCGGTTGCAAAAGTGGTACTCTTTTGTTGATTGCTGAAAGTGCTGGTTCCTTCTCCCATATTACCATAGGAAACAAGCAATTCCCGGTGCAGTTTTTGATTGACACTATCTTAGTTGGTAAACAAGGCGAGGGAAACGGGTCGTGGGAAATCATTTCCGAAAAAGAGAGCATTTGGTACAGGATTAACGAAAGAGAGGTCACTTACCCACTAAAGCTAGAAAACATGAGATTTTTTTACAGGCTATATAGAAGGAAATAAGCTCAAGTCGACATATCATTAATTTCTTCCACAAACTTTGTTTGTAAAGTACGCAACAAATCTAGCTTGTATGAGGAGTCGCAATCCAAAGTGCGCATTTGATTCAAAGCAAAGTATAATTCCAACACCAACTTTCTCCGTTTGGAAACCAACTTTGAATGTGGATCGTTACACTGTAACACTTGCAGCTTCAAAATTTCAGCAATTGATTTCGATTCTCGTAATAGCTCCGGCGGTAACATTTGAGATGATTCTGCATATCTAATACCATACCGATCAAATTCAAGTTTCCCTGGCTCCAACTTGAACTTGGACTCCAATTTCCCGTCAGCCTCAATTGTCTTCATATGCGAGGCCAAAACACACGACTTGCTACCTAAGATCTCAGCGATTTCTTTGAAATGGGTCGTCGTGAATACCGAAGCGCGTGTGGTGATTAAATGTTCGAGTAGAGCAAGACAAATGGAAAATCCATCTCTTAAACTTGAGCCCCTTCCTAATTCATCAATAATGATAAAGCTCTCCAGATCTGCATTTTTCAAAATCCTGCATATCTCCGTCATTTCATTAGAAAAAGATGACGCATCCAAATCAGTAGTGTCGGAAGAAATCCTCGAAAATATGCTCTTGTGGATCTTTATCGTAGCATAATCGGCGGGGACATAGAGGCCCATTTGTGACATTATCAAGATGTACGCGATTTGCTTCAAGTAGACGGATTTCCCACTCATATTGGCGCCGGTGATGATTTGGAACCTTGAAATTTCAGGAACGCATGAATAGTCATTGGGAACGAAGTCAAGGACCACTTGCTCAAGTATGGGGTGTCGGGATTGCCGAACATGAATGTATTTTCCAAATTCAGGACACACGTATGACTTGGTTTGTGAGCTAACAAAACTGGCATAACTGCACAACAAGTCCACTGTGGCAATTGCTTCGGCAATCATGAAAAAAATTGGAGTATTTTCACAACTTTGTTCATACAATTCCAGTATGATTATACTGCTTATGTTATTTATCTCGGCCATGATTCCACTCAATCTTGAGCTTTGTTTCAACAAATCAATGGTTGTACACTCAATGCCATTCTTTTTCTTAATTATGTTTATGAAATCGGGATTATCAAACGCAGTGCACTTTATTCTCAAAAAAAATCCCCTCGATTTATCATACCTGTAGTCAACCACTGCGCCATTCTCCACAGAGATGTTTTGCACATATTCATTAACTTGCTCCAAGATTGTTTCCCTAACGTTGCGTGACACATCGAGCAAGCCATTGACTCCGGACTTTACGGCATTCGCCCTCTGGTGTGCAACATCTATGCTTCTTTTCGCCAGGCGGCAGTCCTCGTGTATGAGTTTGTTTATCAACAAAATCGCCGTTCCAATATTTTCATGTTTCAAAATATCACTCACTTGGACAATCAACGGTGACTCGCTGGGCTCTAAACAGTTGAGTAGCTCGCTGCAAAGCAATAGAGTAGACTTTAAGGAAAGTATATTGTTGATCATCAGCTCTTGGCTAATATTCGATTCGGGGTTTAAGAAGCTTGCAAATAACTTGTCCAAATCTGGAAATTTTTTCAACACATTCTTAATAGCAAACAACATGTTCTCTTGGGAAATCAACTCCGTCACCGACTCCAACCTCAATTTAATACTCTCAACATTTGTTAACGGCTGTCTTATTGATGTTCGTAATAACCTTTGTCCCATTTTTGTGGTACATTTGTTCAAGAATGAGAAGAATGTTGTTCCATTACCATTGAGACTGGAGACAAGCTCCAAGTCTCTTATAGTACTCGCGTCAATTAGCATAAATTTGGCATTCTCGACTATATTTATTCTAACCCTGTTTGACTGTTTGAGCAAATTTGATTCTAAGCAACAAGTAAGTAAGGCACCGGCAGCACCGACAGATAGCCCACAATCACTCAACAGTGCTGACATTTCAGGTCCTTGTGTATGCAGATGAGTCTTGAGTAGTTCTACCCCACAAGCAGCATCAAATGATTTCGCCTTTACTAATTGCTGTTGAACAGTTTCATCCAAGTTTGATGCAAGAATGTATCTCAACTTTTCGAATTGCAGGTTAGATCCATCTGGAGCAATGACAATGGTAGGTTGGTAGATGTTGATTTGGTTTACAGTTCTAGCAAACAACAGGGTGTCACAAAACTCCATCAATGAAAGTTCATATGTTTCAAAATCAAGAATGGCAACCCCTACGTCCATTTGTTCCGACTTTAGCTTGTTAATAGCCATGACCACATCTCGTTTACTATCAGCCTTTGACGTGTTGTGACGTGTCGATGCACGAACAGTTGTGATAAATCCATACTGACTGTTGGTCAAAGACATTGAAATGTGTGGTCAAAATGGTTCGAGTGGTGTAGTTTTTTTTTTTGGCAACCCCTTTTAGAAAATCAAACAGTATATTTAGCACCACTTCTAACAACACTTCAAACAATATCTTCGCAGCGAAGTTGGCATCACACGCAAATTGACACCATTCTCAAATCTTTAGCTTGTTGATCAACTCTTCTAACTCCTCATCGCCTTCTTGGCGATCCACATTACCATCCTTGTTGTTTTTCTCAGAGACCGGTTCCTTTTCCAACCGGTCCTCAATCTTTTCTAATTCCTCTTCAATTGACTTACTCTTTCCACACTTCTTCTGCCCTTCTTCATAATACCGATCAAGAACATCTTTCCAACCAAGTAAAGAGGTCAAAGTGTCGGCAAACTCATCACAATCCAGGAGCGCAACAATGTCCTTCTTCCGTCGACCTAAATCACCAACTTTCTCTCTGTTCACCAAAACTCGAAGACAACGTTTTTCCACACTGGATGGTAAGGAAGCAAAGGGGTATACGGTCAACGAAGTACCCGAGATCAAAGCGACTTCAACGTCATCACAGTCTTTGTCCCAGGTCTCAAAAAACTTTGATGGTAACCCTTCACCATAGAATGTGATATCAGGTTTAATGAAACCACCACACTTGGCACAAGTGGGAACCCCCTTTGGGATATCCAGCTTCACTTTCTCTATTGGTACTTCCATTTTGCAGTCGATACAGCGACTTGTGGCAAATGATCCGTGAGCTTCAACAATGAATTCGTCCTTGACTCCAGCTAGCCTATCCAAGATATCTATATTTTGCGTGTAAACACGTTTCAATAAGTTCTTCTCTTGGAGAATCCGCACCATGTAGTGAAACTTTGTAGGAGCAAATTTGCCAGGGAAAAGCTCTTCAGCTAATGTGTAAAATGGTTTTGGATCCTTTTTGAAGAAGTCGATGTCAAAGACAGCTTCAGCAAAGGGGAGGTTGAGTTTCGCCAAGTTGGAGTACAATCCAGTTTCTGGACTCCTAAAGTCAGGGATTCCGGCTGCCGTGGACACGCCAGCGCCTGTGAATAGACACACCTTCTTCTTTGCTTTCAAAGCTTCAACTAGAGGGGCTAATGTTGCTTCCATGATTGAAAAGAGTTTCAATGTGCAGCTTGTGTTGGGTAAAATATAAAGATCTCTTCACAAGAGAAAAATTTCTAAAGATCCAGTGACGAAAATTTCGCCACTATCACTACTTTAATTAATGTCCCCACCAACAGATACCATAGAGAAGCAGATATCAGAATTGAATATTGATGAGAATTCTCCAAACGTTATTCATCAAAAGAAGCTAGCTGCCGAGAGGTTGAATAAAGCTAAAACAAAGCGTGATCAAGAGATTCAAAATTTAAAAGATGAGCAAGCCACGAATGCAAGAAAAGGCGAATTGATTCAACTACACTCCGGCCTCGTGGATGAATGCAGGCAATACATTAAAAAGTTTGTTGATCAACTGATGGATTGGACGAATATGGAGTTAGCAATTGGACTTGATAAGAAGAAACCCGGATCAATCGCTAGGTATTTTGAATTACCATTGCAATTAAAGGAAAATCGATTTGTCGTTAGATTGAAGGATCCAGATTGCTTTGATGACAGTAAAGGTAAATTTGATGTCTCTGATAGTGACTCCAATAACGAATCTGAGTCTGAATCTGAGTCTGGATCTGAGTCTGGATCTGAGTCTGAATCTGAGTCTGATAGTGGCCATGATACCGATGAAAAGAGTGGGACAAGGACCCCTACAAATGTCACATCCCAAACCCAGTCCCCTGACAAGTACACAAACGAAGGAGTACTGGTGAGCATAGATTACACTTTGAGTTCCTACGCTAATGCTAGCATCTACTTTGAAAGCAAGAAAGCTGCCGAATCAAAGCAGGCAAAGATTGAAAAGGGTGCTGAAATTGCATACAAAAATGCCGAGAAGAAGATCAATCAGGATTTGGTGAAAAATTTGAGACGTGAAAATGGGACCTCTTCCAACGCGGAAAGAGAGAAGTTTTGGTTTGAATCATTTTACTGGTTTGTTTCAAGTGAAGGGTATCTATGTTTGGCCGGTAGAAGCAAATCACAAACTGACTTACTTTATTTCAAGTACTTTAGTGATGATGATTTTCTTGTGAGCTCTGAAATTGAAGGATCGTTGAAGGTTTTTGTTAAAAATCCCCTCAAAGGGGAATCTGTACCACCAACGACAATTTTACAAGCAGGCATCTTTGCAATGGCTGCTTCGCAAGCTTGGAATGGGAAGATTAATACAGCAGCTTGGGTATTGCATGGAAGTGAAATTTCTAAATATAATCTGTCAGGTGCCTTGCTTCCTGCTGGTGAGTTTGAATACCTTGCGAAAAAGCATTTCCTACCTCCAGCTCAACTCGTTATGGGCTTTGGCTTGTATTTTTTGGTTGATGAAGGGTCAGCTGAAGGACACAAAATTCAACGTGTCCAAAAGGAAAAAGAGCACGGTTTGGTGAGGGTATTGGATAATAAAAAACGAGTATTTGAAAAGACAAAAGTGACAAATGTAAAGACAGAGGATGATGTACAAGAACCTGTGCGTGAACATGCACACGACGCTAGTGAGAAAGATCCTGGAATCGACGATACTTCAAATACTAGGGGCAAGAAATCCAAATCGAAGAAAAATGTTTCAAAGTATGACGATTTTGATGCTGAGGAGAAGGAATTAAGAATGAAGTTGTTGGGAATTGGCAAGAAGAAGGAATCTCAAAAGGAGAAGAAGCTGCTGCTGCTGGATACACCAAATGTGAAAGGAGAAACAAGAGAGGAAACTAATCAAAAACACGAGAAAGAGGTGCAAGAATATCTACTTGAAACAGATGCGGCGAATGAAACACTCTCCTCATTCTTTGACACGTTGGATTTCCTATCATCCAAACCCGCAGTTGGCGATACAGTGCTTGATATAGTTCCCGTGTTTGCACCTTGGTCAGCGTTACAGAGATTCAAGTATAAAGCAAAGATTCAGCCAGGATTGGCCAAAAAGGGTAAATCAATTAACGAAATCATCAACTATTTTACTCATAGACGTTTGGATAACAATAGATCTGATCCAGACTTGGATTGGCCAACTGAAAGAGAACTTGTTAATGCTGTCAAGCCCAATGACTTGATGGGTGTATTTTCTGTGAACAAGATGAGATTGATTGTTCCAAAGAATAAGTAGGTGGAGGATGTACAACCATGTTTAGAAAAGCATTACTGAGGTGTATCTGATAATAGTTTACATTTATTAATGTGGCGAGATCATTGTGCGTAATTCCCGAAAAAGAAGTCATAATTTGGTCTCTCTTAGCTTGATTATTGCTTGCGCGACGAAGCGAAGGTAGTCGGCACCCGAGTGAGGCAATCTACAGCCCACTCGGATCGTACGTTGTAGGCTTTTATGAAATAGAAACACCCATCATTCTATAATTGGTCCCGATGGTGCAAATTTCGGCATTTTCATTCTCAAATGCTTTTGCTCTATTGCGACATTTTTTTTTTTTCCTGCTAACCGCGCCGCCACAGTTTGGTCCTCCACTTTAATTTGTATTATGTAATACATATCTGACTAGCACAAGAGTGCCAAGAATGGGAAAAAATATGTCAAAGAAAAGTTACCCAAGAGATATATATCTCTTGCATATGTAAGGGAAGCTGGTCTGTCCTTATCCAATTAATTACGGCAGGGTATCCAGGTGGTGTGATATGTATAGTCTTGGTAACTGTACTACGTAAAATAATTCAATTTGATAGCAACACCGTTACAGTCAATGATAAGATAAACAAAGATGTTGATTACATTTAAGTGCATTCTGAATTGTCTCATGCGGCACCAAAATTAAAAATATAAAAAAAAAAAAATTTTTAAATCCGCCTTAGCCTATCATTACTTTTGTGTCAACTTGCGTCGTCTTTTTGTAAATTTGCAATCACATCATACAAGTATATGCGCGAAATGTATTAATACCGGAACAATAAATTCCCTCCTCTCTTTGTCAAGCAAGCAATTCATTTCAGTCTCAATTATATTATCCGTTGTGCAGCGAAAGTACCACATTGTCGTGAAATCAAATCTCTTTGTATGTCCCCTCTTTTATTGTCTTTGATAATTGAGCCTGTGATATCGTGAGCCACAGATAAGAATCGTAAGTTGGTACAATTGCCGTATGAGTTTTACTGGCACTCATTTTCTCGAAATTGTATAAAAACCCTTAACTTAATCCTCTCTAGGAGCCATTTACGATTTGAGATTAAAGTCTAGGTCCCTCACAATGTCTTCCGTTAGAACATCAAGCTCATCTGTTGAACACGCAGACAATGAGAAAGCACAACATTTGAAAGTTGTAACCTACGACAAATCAATTGTTGATGATGATGAATACGACTTGGATGATCCAAAAAATTATAGCACCAATTACGTTGACGAATATAATCCAAGGGGATTGAGAGTTCCAACAAAAACTGAAGAGCAAACATTAAGAAGAGTTGTTGGTAAGATAAATTATGCAATTTTCTTAATTTGTGTTGTTGAATTTTCCGAAAGAGCTTCTTATTATTCAGTTACTGGTATCTTGTCGAATTTCATTCAAAGACCTTTGCCTGAGGATTCACCACATGGGTGGGGTGCCCCAGCTCACGATGACGGTAGTGAAAGTGCTGGTGCGTTGAATAGAGGCTTACAAGCAGCCAGTGCTTTAACAAACTTGGTTACATTTTTAGCTTATGTTGTGCCATTGTTTGGAGGTTACTTGGCTGATACCACATGGGGAAGATGGAAAACGATTCAATGGGGTGTTGTATTCGGAGGTATCTCCCACGTCTTGTTTATTGTTTCCGCTGCTCCAAGTGTCATTGCTAATGGGAAAGCTGGATTGGCACTTTGTATTCTTGCTATTTTTACCTTGGCGTTTGGATCTGGATTCATCAAACCAAATCTTTTGCCATTGATGTTGGACCAGTACCCAGAGTCGGGTAATAGAGTTAAAGTGCTAAAGAGTGGTGAAAAAGTTCTTGTTGATAGAGAAAAGACCTTGGAAAGTGTTACCTTGATCTTTTATTGGGCTATCAACATTGGGGCATTTTTTCAATTGGCAACTTCTTATTGTGAAAGGCGTGTTGGGTTTTGGTTAGCCTTTTTTGTTCCATTGGTACTTTATCTTTTTATGCCAATTGCATTCTGGTTGGTTAAACCTAAATTGGTTTTTGAAAAACCAAGTGGATCAATCATTGGCTTGGTGATTAAGATCCTCGTTGTGTCATTTTCTGGGAACTTCATTAAACGTGTCTTTGATGGTACCTTTTGGGAATATGCCAAACCATCGGTCATGAGAGCAAGGGGTCGTGAATACTTCAACACCAAAAAACAAACCCCCATCACTTGGACTGACCAACACGTTCTCGATGTCAAACAAACCTTGGACGCTTGTAAGTTGTTTGTTTATTTCATTTTTTACAACTTGGCAGACAGTGGGTTAGGTTCAGTAGAAACATCTTTGGCTGGTGCAATGAACTTGAATGGTGTGCCAAATGACTTGTTTAGCAATTTTAATCCACTTGCAATCATTGTTGTCATCCCTGTTTTGGATTACATTGTTTATCCACTTTTGAGAAGATTACGTATCAATTTCAGGCCAATTCAGAGAGTGTTTCTTGGATTTGTCATTGCTGCAATGTCTCAAGTTGCTGGTGCTGTTTTGCAACATCGTGTTTACCAAACATCCCCTTGTGGAAACCATTCAACCAATTGTCCCGAACCATCGCCCATCAGTGCTTGGCAAGCATCATCTATATATATCTTGGCCGGTGCTTCTGAATGTTTTGCTATGGCCACGATTTACGCACTTGCTTATACCAGAGCAGCTCCCTCGATGAAAGGACTAACCACCGCGTTGTTTTTGTTTACATCCGCAATTAGTGCTGCAATTAGTTTAGCTGTTACTCCCGCATTGAATGATCCACATTTAGTAATTGTGTTTAGTGTTATTGGTGGTGTTACATTCTTGGCTGGTGTTGTTATGTTTATTCAATTCTTTAATTTGCATAAAACTATGGAGGAAGAAGAGAAGGAGAGAATCGCGTTAGGAGGTTCTATTGTTCCTGAAAAGATCCATCCAGGTGAAGCCTTGGAGCCGGTTAGCAGCGTTCATGCTAGGTATCCATTAGATGCAGTGACGTCTCTAAGATCAATATGATGAGAAAGAATATGTGTACGTGTGTGTGTGTGTGTGTGTGTAATATATATTGAATATGGTGAAGAGCGTTTTCGAACTATAGAGCTGCATCCAAACAAGTAATGATTGCCAATATAACTGTTGGTTGCCACTTTTAGATAATGTTTTGCGTTTCTTTAGGTATTTTGATCTTCTGTTGACGATGCGATGAGGTTGGTGACAAGCCACGATCAGATGTATTATCACCATCACTGAGATCTTGGTCCGTGATTTCAAAAATCATCTCCTCATTGCCATCTTCGTCGTGACTTAGGTTTAGATCATCGTGGTCTCTGTGTTTTTGAGGCGATAATGGAGCATCTAGTTTGAACTTATTGTTGTCGACATCGTTAGCACCTTTGTTTTTCTCATCCTCTTCAACATCATCGTCTTCTTCGTCGTCATCGTCGTCGTCATCATCGTCATCATCATCGTCATCGTCATCGTCATCGCCCTCCTCTCCGTCTTCATCATCATCATCATCACAACCGGCACCATCCTCATCCTCTTCCTCCCCTTCCTCTTCTATAGCAACACTCTTGTCACTATACTCCTTATTTTCAGCCTCAATCGCCAATATTCTTCGCCTCAATATATCCACCACATCAACCCAGTCTCTCATTCCGCCCATTCCAATATCACCACAAACCAACACCTTCTCAACTGGTTTCAACACCTCAATACCAAATCCAGGAGAGGTAATGGTGGCAATTTGTTTCGCCGTCATGGGGTGAGTGTACATAAAAGTGTTCATCGCAGGAGCAACAATAATTGGCTTTTTCACCTGCTGTGAAGTTGATGGTGCCCAGGATCTAATTATTGACGTGAGCAAATTGTCTGCAATACCATTAGCAATCTTTGCCAACGTATTTGCCGACAATGGTGCAACTAACATAATATCTGCCCATTTTCTCAACTCATTATGGAGAATCAACTTGTCAAATGGATTCTTTGGCTTTGCCGAGTGGTTTTGAGTTGAGCTAATTGTAGTGGCTTCGTTGTAGTTTGCCCATTCGTCTTCGTCTCTCCATATTTTGACATCGGCATTAATCTTGGAGCCCTTGAGGAAATGACTGGCAGCCTTTGTCACAATCAACTGGATTGAAATTTTGGATGTGCCAAATAGTTGAAACAACTTGTCAATGATTAAAGGTATTTTAATCGTAGCAACGGATCCCGTACATGCTAACAAAATGTGAAACTTACCATCATCTTCCTTGGAGAGATATTCTTGAAATGGAACAGGAGGACCAACTGGGGAAGCTACTATTGTCTTGCTTGCTTTTTTCAATGAATTTCTTCGAGAAGAATTATTGCTACCTGTGCCGGTAATCTTAATAGGCACTGCCGCGTTTGAACTTGGTGATAGTGTCGTTGCAGGGACAAAATTTTCTCCACGTGTGGGACTTGGAGTATTCATTCGAGCAAGTTCATTTTCGTCAAGTTTTGGCGTGGGCTCACGAGCTGGTACTGCTGGCTTAGCACTGAAAGAAAGCCCATCGTTGTTCTTTTTTCTGTTTAAAGATGCTTGTCTCGATGGCGTATTTGAAGATGGTTGTCTTGCTGCCTCAGGGTTATTGTCCTGTACAGCCACATTTGTTGATGATGGTTGAGATGAGATTGTAAACCTACGCAAACGCTCTTGAGACTCGGTTTGATTGAAAGACACACTGGCATTTCGGGTGGGTACGTTTTGGTCTTGAGGGACTGGTTGCTGGATGGATGACGTTTGTGGTCTTGTGTTTGTTAATATTTTAGGTGGTGTATCTGCAGCATTAGATATAGCAGTTCTGAGAGATGGTGTTCGCCTTGTTAGTGGTGCGTTTGACTCGGCGTAACCTCTTGGTTCTTTGTTTCCTTCTTGGGTACCCGTCGACGCCATATTGTGAGCACAGTGGTTGTAACTGTCAAAATCGGTTTTTTTCCTGTTTCCATTTTTTCTCTCCAATCTTTTTCAAAACACGTATCAACAAAAGAGAGCTGCTATCACGATATGAATCTTCGCCAACAAATTACCCAGTTCTTATCACTTGCATATGTCTTTTCGTCAGCCTTTATGCTATGGAAGACATTGTCGGTAGTGGCAAACCTGCATTCGCCAATTGTTGTTGTATTGTCGGGATCAATGGAGCCTGCGTTCCAAAGAGGTGATATTTTGTTTTTATGGAACAGAGATAGAAGACAAAAGGTTGGTGATATCGTTGTTTACGAGATTGACGGTAAGAGTATTCCAATCGTTCATCGTGTATTGAGAGAGCATCACAATCTGGAGAAACAATTGTTGTTGACCAAAGGTGACAATAACGCTGTTGACGATTTGTCATTATACGCGAAGAAGCAGAGCTATCTCAATCAAAAGAACGATCTAGTGGGAACGGTCAAGGCGTACTTGCCATTTATCGGATACGTTACCATTCTAATCAGTGAGAATCAATATTTCAAGTTTGGTTTACTCGGTTTGTTGGGTATCTCGTCGTTAATAAGTGGGGAGTAGAATAAATGATCTCCTAATTGTTATTAGGTTATATAGAACATCCATTGTCCTCGGTACATGTTGACAGGTTATTTTGTAAAGCTCGTCTAATCGTCAAAAATGGAAAGAAAAAATTGAAGAGAAAAAACCCAAAAATGTAAACAAAAAAACTCAAAGAAACATATCAATTCAAGCCAATGAGAGGTACGTTAAGTAGCTGCCACTAATGGAGTCTTCTTTCTACTAACCTGAGTCTCAAGATTACAAGATTGTTGTTCTAGGTGCCGGTGGTGTAGGGAAATCCTCCATAACTGTGCAGTTTGTACAAGGCGTATACATTGAGAGTTATGATCCAACAATTGAAGATTCCTACCGAAAGCAAATAGAAGTTGATGGCCGCGCGTGTGACTTAGAGATATTAGATACAGCTGGTGTAGCACAATTTACAGCCATGAGAGAGTTGTACATCAAGAGTGGGAAGGGTTTTTTGTTAGTGTACTCAGTCACGGATGAAAATTCATTGAAAGAACTTTTGGCCTTGCGCGAACAAGTTTTGAGAATCAAAGACAGTGATAATGTTCCTATGGTATTAGTGGGAAATAAATGCGATTTGGATGAGGATAGAGTTTTGAGCATCGAGGATGGTGTCAAGGTAAGTCAAGATTGGGGGTTGGTACCATTTTATGAAACAAGTGCCATGTACAAGACAAATGTTGATGAAGCATTCATTGACGTGGTTAGGCAGATAATGAGAAAGGAAGCGGCTATTAGCGCTGAGAAGAAGCAGCAAAAGGAAAAACAGAAAGTGGAGCAACCTGTTGTATCGAAACAACCTGTTGCTGAACAGCCAAAGAAGGTGGAGCCAGCGAATGCAAGACAGAACCAGTCGACAAAGGGGAACAAAAGTAGCTCTGGCAGCAAGTGTTGTACCATTATGTAGAATGTTATAAAATTTAATAATCGTATGAGAAGGGGGGAAGAGTATTTTTTGTTCGGTTTAACAGTGTATTTTGTACACGTTTTTGGCGACTGTCGTTTGCTCTGATAGAAGTCATGGGTGTACAACATTTCGGCCGTTGATGGCTAACACAAGGAGGGAAACTAAAGTCAAAAAACTATGAGCCAAGACGTTGATCTGTGAAGACGTGTGGCTATTCTTAGTAGGTGTCTGTAACCTGTGTGAATTTCAAGAACTTGGGTACTTATAGATACTTGAATTCAGCGATGGATAGCACCGTTTTTTTTTTTTTTGCAGCTATTTGAACCAAAAAAGTCTGAGTAACAACAAGGACTGTAATTAAGTGAAGAACTAATTTTCAATTCATTCGTGATACTTGCTATGGGCTATTGTTCTATTAACCCGCCAACAGTGACGGTGTCACAATGCAACAAGTTACTTTAATTTATATTGCGAGGTGAAAGCCTCGTATTTACAGAAGCCGTGCCTTTGGCCCATTACTCCACCCACCCAAACCAGTGTTCCCCAGGACAAAGTACAGGCTTACTCTACTCTTTAGTGCCTTCTGTTTGCACCTGGTAACCATTGCAATGAAAGATGAAGGCTCTTCTTTGTGGTGGCGGAGCTTGATTACAGAAAGATAAGCTCTTAAACAAAACTGGACTACTAAATAGAGTGGCACAGCACATGCGGTGACTAATCGAGACATTCTGAGATGAATTCGAGCATGTAAAATCAACAACTCGTGCATGGCTACTCTTTCAAAATGTCACAAACTTGAGTTAATAAAATAAAGCAAAACTCAAACCTGACAACAAATAAGTAGCCGTGGCCGAGCGGTTAAGGCGCCAGGGTAAGGTCACAACTTTACCATACTTTCCTGGTATCTTCGGATGCGCGAGTTCAAATCTCGTCGGCTACATTATTTTTTTTTTGTTTTTTTCTTGTTTTTTTTTTTTTCCCTCTCATTTTGCGTTCTCCTTTTTGCATTTCGCAACCGAACTGAAAAAACCACATGAGGGTACACACTCCTCTGTGACATTGCCTTTGTCTCGCATCGTTTCGTAGCTTTGTCAACGGCCTCCCCACCATACAGGGTACTGCTATCGACGAGTCTGACCACCTCGTATCATAAAGGGAAATTTGGTCGCAATCCTCATTCTAAAGTTGCAATTCTTATTGCGCCTATTCTTACTAGAGATTTACCTATATACCTTTAAAACAAAAATTCTACCATGTCGATGGCCCAAACGTTTCTCCTGGAGCCAAACGCTTTCTGATATTTGTCGAGATTTGAGTGTCAAGAGTCCCATTAACAACATTGTTTCCCCACCAGCTTGGGAAGTCAGTTTGCGTCAAACCCATCGCCAACGAAATGATCAAAAGACTCCAGGCTAAACCAATATCTAATCCAGCAGATAAAGAATAATTGTACTTGGTCCACCAGTGGAAAAATTTTCTCTTAATCCACCAACCAAAGAATAAACCAACAAGACAGTATGATGTATAGTTAAATGGTGTTGCTGGTGGAATATAACCAGTACCTGAAAAGAAAACGGGCCAGTGCAAGTACTTGATTATACTGTTTGGGTATTTTTTCAAAATTAACCAACTGATAACAGGAAGAACAGCACCAATGATGAAGAAATACAACAAAGCGTAGTACAACTGACCATGTGAAAATTGACGTTGTGGACCAATGACCCCCCAAATGATTGAAGCATTGAAAAATACCTTGGCTCCTGGACAGGTAAAGTTTGATGGCTGGTCATCTGTACAAAGTCCGTCAATAGCACCATAAGCCCATCTCATAACGGCAATTTGAACAAAACAGGACCATATAGCAGCAGTAAATTGGGAAAAGAACAAGTTATAAGGTGAAATCTTCATGTAGTGACCCAATTTCATATCCTGAGCAAAAGTGACCGCTTGGTTGTTGGTGATATAGCCAAAGGTCTTGAAAAACATCATAGCAATTGGTTTACCGGGAAGCATATAACCCACAATGAACTCCGTTACAACGTTCAACCCAACACCAATGTTTGTTCTTGCGTAGATGATTGCTACTGGAAGTAAGAAGAACATGGCAATGAGAAGTGCAACAATCAATGCCCACACTGGCATTTCAGTTTCCCAAGCTCTAACAGTGGCAATTGACATCGCAAAAAAAACCAAGAATGAAACAAGGAACCACCATTCTGGTACCCTCCTGTAACGAGCCATTAATCTGTTGTGAACGTCTGGCTTTTCCTTGAGTTTGAATTGCTCAATAATTTCTTTACCGTGGAATAAAACAGTGTGAACTATGGTAGCCAATATGGATGCAAATGACAAACCATACGAAATGGCAAATGTTGTTGACAAAAACAATGGCGAGTATTTTTCGTACTCGTCTTTTCTAAATGTCAATGTCTTCGGATCAACAATTCTCGCAACCTCATAACTTTGTTGCTTGTTATCGTAGGATCCAGACGATGAAATTGGCAAGTAATCACCATACCATGTATTGGTGAATGAGATAGCTGGGACAACAACCCAGAAAATAAGAATCATTGAAAGGAAAATTGTACCAATAGTTCCGGCAGGTGGGATCAAAGGTGAGCCAAAGTAACCGGCAATTTGATTCCAGTCAAAGGCAAACGAGTTTGGAAACATTCCCAAGCCTGATGACGATCCAAAGATTTGATTTATGGTGACGTTGTTGGGTTTTATCCAAGTTATCCACGAAAAGTACGACAATGCCGTGAATATGTAACCAGGGAACCAATAATAGAAGAACCCAACAATGAATACTGTCAAGAAAAAGGCAAGACGGGAAATGCGCCAACCATTAGCAGGGTGATTTTCATTAATGTGCAAATTGGTCAAAAATGTACAGGTTACCAAATTTTGTGGCCAAATAGCTGATGGACTGTCAACAACCACTCTTCTAATTAACCCACCCATTGAAAACCCAATCATATTTGTGGCAAGAGTACACACAAGAGCAAACCCAATACCGAAATCAATGTTGTAAAATTTGTTCATTGAAACCAAAATATCTGTGGAATATGCTGGACCACTATTGAATGAAGCATTTGCCATAATTGTAATAACCGCGTGTTCTTTGATGTTGAATGGACCCGGGTTCAAAGGAACACCGAAAATTTTCCAGTTGGGGAAACATCTGGCCCAGAACCGTCCCATTGGATAAGCCAAGATGGAAGTGACCAAGGTGGTGATTGTGATTGTAGGTCTGTGTAATGAAAAGTACATATTCATTGCAGATCCGATAGTGGTCAAGATCAATCCAATAGTCCATCCTCTGATTGTAGCTTGTGGCATCTCAAAATCATCAGAGCTAGGAACTGCTGCTCTGACTTCAGGATATGGTGAGTCATCTTCGACATGAACACCTGCATAGTCATCGTGGATGATGTCATCAACTAACCGAGAGGTCACCGGGTCAAACTCCTGTGACTTTGACACCACCAAATCCAAATCGGGGACTTTTCTATCTGCTTCGAAATCCTCATTGGCAACCTCTTGTGACGCAATCTCAGCTGCTTTTTCATTCAAATCGTGATTAGCGTGTTCTGAACCAAGCTCGTTTTCAACTGCCCGCCCACCGCGGGTCAACATGTTTCTAATCTTCTCCATGTTGCTTTTGGTATAGAGTTAAAGAAAAAGGAACTGAATCTGAAAAATTGTGGATCGTCATTTTGTTATATAAATTTTATGCATAAAATGCTGATGAGACGTACTTTATCGGCAGATTTCAAAACAAAAAAGGGCATAAAATTGTATTTCAATTGTTTTTCATTCGTTCATTGTTTTGAGGCTGCAAACTGCTCTAAATTTCTATTTTATTTTTTATCTTTGTGTAGTCAAGCTTTTGTCCATGACTGATTTTTTATACAATAAGTAGCTGAATATTTCCGGTTAGTAGAGTGGATAAGAGTTGGTGCATATCGAAAACAACAATCCAATTAACTTATCCACTTGTGTAGCCAAACTTCTTCTCCCCTCTCACTAGCGCCCTTTGGATTTATCGATACGGCACGAGATGAAATGAGGAGACGGTAGACCGTTTGATACCGGCTTTGCCCTATTCATCCTTTTCCAAGTTCAGAAAGCTGAAGTTAGCAATACATTATTCTCTACGGTTATGAGCGTTTGTTTACTTCCATTCAGTTCAGATATGAGATGAGTTACTTACTTTGTATTGGCGTAATTGCACGAGACTTTCAGATAAGATTACAGCCCACCAATAGTATTGATTTTGAAAAAAAAAAAGGCAAAGGCACGTAGGTAACTGGAGTTTCCATTATACCTTCATGGTGAAACTGCATGGGTTAAATCCAGCGTAAGGCATTTCAACGAGAAAAAGAGTAGCTTGAAAGAATAAAAAATGGGCCGGTGCATTAAATCCATAAAGGCGGAATGTAGCGTCTACACTCTCTGGCTCCACTTTTTACTGTATTGTATCCTTCTATTGTTGTATACTTTGTGATTCAAGAAGTGTAGACTAATCTTTGACGTATTAAAATTTAGTTAAGACTGAAATGTGTCACACCATTTAGTCGTACGGCACCAAAAAAATAAGAAACTAAGCATAATCATCAATTTGACACAAAACCAATTAAAGACATTTTCTTTTGTGAATTTCAGTACACAAACATGCTACCCAGAATGAGTAGACATTTTCTGAATTATACGACATTTGATAGTGCGTGGGATTTATCCAGCACACAAAGTTCACGCCAATTGATCTACACATTTATGTGGATCAAACTTCTTGATGCCACACCATCAAATGGTTCAAAACACCACCACCGCCACCACACTCCATATTTTGCAATAAAATTAACCTTTCTTTAAACACGAACAAGGTTTCTGCAATGGCGCTAATTTTTGTAACCACTCACACATGTAAACATTGCAAAAAACTCTATTGTTGACGGAGGACCCCCATGCTTGCAAAAGCATTGTTTACGGCATGTAGCCAAGGCAATTGTGCGCTCATGTAGTAGGCATAATTCAACTGCAGCCGTTGTAGCTGGATCTTGTACTTTATTTTCAACAAAGGGTCAAAAAGTGGGGGGAAAGATGCATACATTGTGGCGTCAATCTTAGTATGTATTGTGAAGAGTCTGTTACAATAAGTAAATGCTATTAGATCTCTATTGATCGCAATGCTTGATGCAGGACACAAACATACTAAACAGCTCCAGCTCAGGAGGTAATCTCTTCGCATTGCTGCTAAATAATACACCTTTCATAAGACTCAAACATTTGAAATCAGTTTGCTCTTGCGAACTGCATTGTTATCCTCCACTCATTCAAAACCAGCCCACTCGTCTTCGTCTTCCACATCGTTTTCCTCTTCGTCTTCCTCCTCGTCTTTTTCCTCGTCTTTTTCCTCGTCTTTCGCATCATTTTCCTCCTCGTCAACGGATGTCTCCCTAACAAAACAGGCGGCAAAAAATCCAATACCTCCATCTTCTTTTGAATTAGATCTCACACACCCACCTGCCAACTTCTTACATGTCTCAGGGTCTCTTGATAATGCAAAAAACTCCGACTCAATACCCCGTCTTTCCCAACTTGGAAGCACATCGTCTCTGGTCGCCAATTTCCAACCCTGGCTTTGTATCTGTGGATCAGAAAGCAAATCAATCACTACCCTTTCATTCTCTTCGACGTGTATAGAACAGGTAGAATAGACAACTTTGCGAGCACCCGGAAACGATAATGCATGCTTCATAATGATGACTTGAAACGAGGCCAATTTTTCAAGCCTCTGATCGTTACTCTCTTCTTCGTCTGATGCCCTGCCAAAGATACCAGACCCACTGCATGACGGATCAACAATGAGACCAGTGACTTCGGGAAAATCATTTGAATTTATCTTTGTGAAATCATTATGCAACACTTGAATCAATTTCTTTTTCAGTTTGCCAAGGGCACGTTCACTCATGGTGCGTAGTATTCCTACTCGTTTCTCATCTCTTTCAACTGCATAAACAACGGAACTGCTATCATAATTGGGAAGATATGATGCCACATGTGAGGTTTTATTTCCAGGGGCAGCACAAGCATCAATGATTTTGGTGTGTTCTTTATTGTGGTTCAAAATATGAGCAGGAAAACACGATGCCCGATCTTGAATAATAATTTCACCTAACTTGTAAGCTTCAGTTAGGGATAGTTTTTCTTTTGGATGGATACCAAATAGATTGGGAATGTAGTCATCGGCGTAAATTAGTCCTGGTCCTGTTAAATCTTGAAAGCTATTGACCGGTTGTAAATTTGTAAAGAACTGATGCTTTTTAAAGAACCTTTCGGGATCTATTTTCACCGTGTTAATTCTAAACCACCTCACTGGAGTTTCATCTTCACACTCTTTTGTTGGTAATTGGTCAACTGATTTGACTTTGTATCTCAACTTTAATTTGATAAATTCTGCCTGCAATCTTGTCTTGTGAGCCAACACCGCGTCTTTAATTGGATGCTTCCCACTTTCAATTCTACCCCTAGCACTGAATATCAAATCATGAACTAACAAGGTCAACAATTCTTTGCTAATCTTTGACTTCAAGTCTCGTTGGATTTTCGATTTTTGAATAATCTGTTGTATGTAGTCATTATATTTTAAAGTGGAATAGACCAATGCAAACACATGCTTTGGATTTGTCACCTTTTTGTCATTGAATATACGTTTTTGAAGACTCCCATCATTGTGTTTGAGGAACTTTTCTGCGTCGAAGTACAACTTCATCTGGCTCGATGAGGGAAGGAGGATGCCGCATTAAAAAAAGCGATGAAAATTGCGCAAATTTTAAAGAAACAAAGAAAAGGTGATGAAAGTAAAAACCGCATCACTCGAGAGTGCTGCAAAATATCCTTGATTCACGAAGCTGTCGCTTTGAAACCCTTTATACATACACTCGCTTCAACACCTCTACATCTACTCGCTTCAACTCCATAAACCTTTGGGGAGGTACCGCCACGAATTATCTCTTCAGATCATTCATTTGCTTCAATTTCTTCTTTTTCTTTTTGTTTTCTTTTTTTTCTTGACTTTAAATTTTGTTCAACACCACAAGCTTGATTCAAATCCAACCACCACCAACACTTCTTAGAGGCCACAGCATAATGGCACCACCACCTCCACCCAATGCTTACCAACCAGGAACAAAGTTAGTTGTCGGATCACATCAAATCTCGATCATCAAATATATCTCTGCAGGTGGTTTCGCCCATGTGTACACATGTCATATTGAACCCGCATTCCATGGATCAAATACTGCTTGTTTGAAGCGGGTCGTGGTTCCAAGCAAGTGGCAATTGAGTCTCCTTCGTCAAGAAGTGGATGCTATGAGAAGGCTACGAGGAAATAAGCATATTGTGTCGTATATTGATTCCCATGCAGCTCGTTTAAATGAACCTAACAGCCACCACCAGCAACAGTATGAAGTGCTATTGCTAATGGAGTATTGTGAGAATAACGGATTGATTGATTTCATGAATACCAGGCTAGTCAATAAACTAACAGAGAAGGAGATTATTGATATAATGTACCAAGTGACGATTGGTGTTGCCATGTGTCATCATTTACGACCACCACTTATACATCGTGACATCAAAATTGAAAATGTGTTGATTGATTCTAACCATGTGTTTAAGCTATGTGATTTTGGATCGTCAGTAAATTATATGGCGCCACCAAAGAACCCACAAGAGCTACAATTGATGAAGGATGATTTGATGCAACACACAACACCGCAATACAGAGCACCCGAAATGATTGACTTAACAAAGGGGTTTCCCATAGATGATAAGCTGGACATTTGGGCTTTGGGGATTTTCTTGTACAAGTTGTGCTATTACACAACCCCATTTGAACTGCCCAGCCAATCAAGTTTGCAAGATTTAGAAAGAACAATATTGAATTGTTCAGAAACATTGAGATTCAAAGACCAGCCAGGACTGATGTTCTCACCTAGATTAAAGAATGTCATCAAAGTGTGTTTACGTGCAGACCCTAGGCGTAGACCAAACGCCGTGCAGTTGTTGGGAGAATTGAGTCAAATGAAAGGAGAAACTAAAGTACCAAACGTAATCCCAGTCAGTATTTTGCAATCCGCTGAAGCAAAAAAACCGGCTGTTTCAGAACCCAAGAAACCAATCAGTCCCACCCCGGAACCAAACACCAAATCTGCCAATACTAAGTCAGTTGATGCCTTTGCATCCATCGATAAAACCAAATTTATGAAAAAATTGGATACAAGAACGATTTCATCACCATTTGAGCTGGAACCAAAACGAACAATAGCCCGCCCACTCAGTGCGTATTACGACAATGGTCACAAACCCAAGATATACTCACAGGGAAACAAGTCAACACCATCAATCCAAGACAAAGTCAAACAGGAACTCGCAAGGGGCTATGAAACCACTGATTTGGGCGAGACAGAGGACACCATGGAATTTTTGAAAAGCAAGGAAACCGGGAATCATGAAGGCGGCATGAAGTCGGCATGGGACAGCTTAAAGAGAATCAGCACTGGTGGAAGCAACACTTTGAGACGAATCAGCACTGGTGGAAGTATCAGTGCCAACAACACAGGTGCTTCAGACTACGGTAGTAGAAGAAAGAGTCTTAAGCAAAGATTAACTGGAAGTCGAAGATCATCTGATGAGAAGCCTGTGACATCATCAGACGAAACGTCTGAGAAAGAGAAGCTGATTCAAAAACGAATGCAGGCATTACTTGCCCAAAGCGAGTCGCAACAAGTCCGCAAAACTGCACTGGGTTACGGGCGCTTCACCGATAAGAATGTGGTGGACGACATTGATTCCATTAATGAGTCTCCTTATAATAAAAAACCTACAACAAAGAAACTAGCACCACCCAAAGTCCCTGTCAATTTATCATCATCGAGACAACATAAATCCCCCACTCCGGAGAATGTCAAACCACCAGCTACCAAGCGTTTACCAAAGCACAAACCGCATAATCCCCACGATAAGTCGGAACTTCATTACGACAAGCACAAAAAGCCACCTCCAACTAAACCGAGAAAACCCACATTTCTCAAAGCAGGTCAAGAGCAAGTTCGAAGGTTGAGTACCGGTAGTGATCTATCCTTACCCGATATAGATGACTTAGAGAAGCAATTTTCGAAACGATTCCCAAATTATGTCTAAACATGTCTAGCATTGAATACACATCACAAAACATCATTACAATTTGCTACTACTCTTTTTCAAAGTTAGATCAAATGGTGTGTGCTCTGGAAGCACATACCCATGAATATCAGCAAGATCTCCTTTTAATAATTTGCCAAACTCTTGTTCTCGTAACCCTTGTTTGTCTTCTTTTAAAACAACTTCAGGAGTGTTCAATCTCTCTTTCTCGTAATCTTCATTTCTCTTTGTCAAGAAATCTTTGATGACGGCAACTACTTCATCTGGTTTCTCACCATTGACCAAATGTTCCCCATCAGGGATGTCGATGCCACCAGCAAAAAACTTCGGATCAATTGAACCCCTAATCCAAGCAGTACTCTCTGGAGGATTCCATTTTGCTTTTGTTCCCACAACGTGCAAAAATGGCACTCTCAATGCTGGGAATGCCAACATACCTTTAGGAAGCGACATCATTGACCCCAAATAAGCTGCAATTTGAAGATTCTTTATGCACTTGATCTTGTACACCACTTTACCTTCTTCATCCTTGGTCTTGTAAATCTCATCAGCCATGTAATCGTTCAACACTTCTGGATTATGTAATTTTGTAAAGGAAAACTTTTCAAAAAAGTATTTAGCATCCTGTTCAGTATCAAACGTATCCAAAATGAACCCTGAAATCTTTTTAAACAATTTCATGTACTTTTCGGCACTATCTGGAGAAGCGTACAAGACGGGTTCAATAGCGATAACTGAGTCAAATAAAGAAGACTCCAAGTAAGCCGCGTAAATGGCCATAAAACCACCCATTGAATGACCTATGATTACAGTTCTTGCATCTGCATCGTTTTTCAAATCACCAGTGGTGCGAATTTCATTTTCAACAACTTCAATCACATCTCTGGCACCATCATCCCATATACATACAGGGCCCAATTTCTCCGCGTTGGCCAAACTTGAATCACCATGACCAATTGCGTCAATACTGACAACAGTATCCAAAAAGCATGGCACTTGCAACGATTGCGAGAGTTGAAACAATTTCTTGATGTGATAGTTCCAAATTGATTTATTGAATCCTGTTCCGTGGCAAAATACAAGATTGTAAGTTAATTGTGATTGTGGGTTTGGACGTGGGCAATTTGATTTGTATTTGTTATACACGATTGTCAAATTTTCGGCATCTTTTGCTAGTAATGTAGAGCCTTGCGCTCTAGTTGGGTGAGCTCTTGTCAGTTTCTTTTCAAGTGTAAATGACATTGCTTATTGATACTTGCTGGAGGTTTATCATCTTGGGATGTGTTTTTGATTGGCTTTAAATAGAATTGTATAGCCACAAAAACGGAGCACCTAAAATAAGACTGTGAAATTTTGTTGCAGCAAAATTGTCCGAATGAAAGAGTGGGGAAATGTTTATTTAACTTCGTGATCAATCTACGCCAAAGAGAATAGCCGCTATGGTTAAATACAAGCTCCAACTAAAAGCTATAAAACATTCATCTCTCGCAGGCACCTCGGTTCTTCGCAATGTGGCGTTTTCGCATTCTTTTACTGGACCTCGGAACAAGATTTAGTGCAACTTTATCCGAAAAAGTTTATTTCTCATACAAGAATCTCTAATGGCATACAATTACTCCTCGGAACTGGAATATTCCTCTATACTATCTAAAATATTATCAACCCCCTCATCAAACTTTTCATTAATCACGTCAAACAAACCATCTCCTTTAGCTTTCAATACTCTGCCAAATTTCCTTCTTGGTCGCTTCAAATCATCTCCATTTGATTCACTGGATGATCCATTGCTTGAACCACTCCAACATGAGTTCAAGTGACTGGTGAATATGGTTGAATTGTGGTAAAACCAATCAACCATACTCTCATCCATGACGGGGTTTATAGGTTTCAATGGCGTTCTATTGACATAAGCAATGGTAAATTTAACTAAACTCTTGATATCGGCTGATGGACGCTTGCTAAACAAATGCACTATACTTTGATAAGAGTCACCAAATCCAACAAAAACCAATTTTTTCAATTTGGTGAAAAAAGAAATGTAGTTATCCCAGACGTATAAAAGTACTTCTTGTGCAAAAATGGTGGGGTTGTATGAAGATTCGTGCGAAGTGGACAATCCTGGGATTGGTAATTGGAAAGAGGGAACGTTGATGTCAATGTAACCAATTTTGTCCTTGTTATCACTATCTTTTTCCTTCTCCACTTTATCCATTATTTGAAATAATGGTTGCTCCAATAGTATAGACGAATTGCTTTCAATTATACCTGTAGTTGGATTAATATTTGCCCATATCTCTGGAGGATCATGTATCGTCAATACAATAGATGTACAATCGTAAATTTCTCGACTAGCCATAATCAACTCATCTATCTGTTGAGGCAAGTCGCAAGTAAAATTGGCAGTCTTTTTATCTCCCTTATCGTGGTTTATTATTGGTAAGTTGATGAATTGTTTCTTGGTGTAAGCTTCATTGTTTTGGTAGAATCTGATTGGATCAGATATGTTGGTCAAACTATACCTCTCTTTATCGAGGTTGGGTAAATCATATACATCGTCGAACGACGTCTTTGGCACTCCTGGTTTCAAGCATTTCCAATATTTAGATTGTATTTTGGTAACCTCATCCACAACCTCTATGGCATCACCATGTGGTTGCATTCGTATTGTATTTTCAGGCGGTTCGCCGAGTAAAACTTTGGCTACTGCCAATGCACTATTACTAATGGAGGTTAAATTGTATCCTCCTTCAAGGATTACCGCCAATTTACCTCTCGCTATTGCCTTTAGCAAATGTGTCATGTATCCGTATCCTGCAGGACTCACGTGACAAGCACCAATCACGTCCCCATCAGCTGCATCAAAACCAGAACTGACAATAATCAAATCCGGATCATATTCCAACATAACTGGAATGATGACCTTATTGAATGCATATACATAATCACCATCGTGCATCCCATGTGATCTCCAAGGAATATTCAAGTTAAACCCTTCCCCAGCACCTTCTCCAACTTGCTCTGCGCCACCATACTTTGTTCCTGGATAAAATTTACCATTTTCGTATCTGTGTAGTGAAATATACAAAACTCTTGGATCATCATAGAATGCCTTTTGGGTACCGTTACCATGATGGATATCCCAATCAAGAACAACAATTTTTCGTACCGATTCAGGGTATGACTTGAGGATGTTTTTGGCAGCCACTGCAACATTACTAAACAAACAGAATCCGCCGGGAGAGTCTGGCTCAGCATGGTGTCCTGGAGGTCTGACTGCTGCAAGTGAATTTTTGACTTTTCCTTCAACCACTGCTTTACAAGCTTCGATAGCTCCACCACAAGATAATTTAGCGGAAAAGAAAGAATCGTTGTTGACGTAAATGGAATCACCAGTGGCCGTTTCTTTCAATAACTCATCCTTGGTCATTGTTTCAGTAGATTGTATATGCTTTAGATGTTCCTCAGAGTGAACTTCCAATATCTCGTCAGCGGATGCTTCTCTGATGGGAATCTTCTCCATGTATGGACCCAATTCGTCAATTCCTGATAACGAGTAATCCTGAACTAAACCAGCTTCCACTAATTTTTTATAGATTCGATATATACGACGAGGGTCCTCTGGGTGTGGGTCGGTATATTCAAAGTAAGATGTAAAAATCTTGGCATGGTATCTCATTCTCACGTCGTACACCAATCCGGTCTTTAATGGTATGTAAAACAATTCAGGTTTAGCTGGAGGCACCACAACAATTGGTCGCGGCTGAGACTTTACCACATGATGATCATTCTTTTCGAAAGATTTAGATCCGTTGACTTCGCTGAATCCATTCTCCTGTTTGATACCATCCTCTTCAAGCTTGATCTTTTTCAACGGCGGCTGTTCCTCGATCGTGGGGTCATTATTTGACTCGTCTTTGTCAACTGTTTCTTCTGCAACTGCCTCAGCCGGTACGACATCTGTTCTCGATTCACCATCATCATCATCATCATTCTCTTCTTCTTGCTTGACAACAACAGCAACAGCACCATCATGTTCATCTATCTTTGCATTAGCGTTGACAGTTTCGTTTGTTATTGCATCCGTTGTTTGCTCAACTGGAGATTCTGATTTCACGTCCTCGGACGCAAATTCTTTTTTCGACTCGTCAGACATGGTGAAGATTTAGGTGATAGAAGTGGATTGTGAACCAGCAATGTAAATGAGTGTGTATGTGTATAGTATAGGCCAGCTCCGTATCAATATTGTTATCCCAGGAATGTGTTACTATTCAATAATGATAATTGCAGCCTGTAAAGATGGTTGTGAATGTCTAGATTTGTTTTTTTTTTCTTTCTTTAATTCTTTTTATTTAGACAACAGAAAGATTCATTTAAAGAGAAACAAAATTATAATTTTTCAATCTCTCTCTCTCATTCAGTCTCTCGGTCTCATTGACGCACACTCACACACTCGCTCTAGAGTTTTTGTGTTTTATTGTGTCTCTATGCAATGAAAGCAGTAGCCTCACTTTTGTGATTTGTCGCATAATTCAATGTCACGTTATTCGATCACACGACAAATGAGCCGTTGCACTTAATCCGAGACTATGACTAGGCACCACCGTTGTTGAGACAAAGAGTTTCCTTATGTCATTGTTAGTCCCCAATAGTAATGATCGCCACGATGCACACGGTGATCCTAACGAGGATGCATTGTTTTATAACTTAATTGCAGAGCGAAACTTATCTAGTCTTGGACAACACATGTGGAAGTTTTCACCGCAACATGGATTCTTTAAACAATCTGATCCAAACACAGATGACATGGAATTTAGATACACAGAAGAAAATTTTGGTATAGAAAAGTCTTGGGGGGCGATAATCAATGAATTGAATGAATTGAACGCATCTGCTCCCTCCAATGTTCAATACAAGTTGATTTTCTTTGCTAGGCACGGTCAAGGATGGGCAAATGTTGCAGGAAGGAAGTACTCAAAAGAGGAGTGGTACAACAAATGGAGGTTCTTGGGTTCAGATGGTGAAATAACTTGGGGTCCAGATGCAGATTTAACTGAATTGGGGATCAACCAGGCTTTTGAAAATCACGATGCTTGGAGAGAACAATTGGATAAGGGAGCACCATATCCGAAGTCCTTTTATGTTTCTCCTCTTCAACGATCGATCAAAACACACATAATTACGTGGCCCGATACGAATCCTTCGGTGATTGAAAATTTACGAGAAACCATTGGATTGCATTTATGTCACAAACGATCAACCAAAAGTCAACTTGAATCAAAATTTCCATTCCTTGTGTTTTCTAAAGACTTTGAAGAAGAAGATAAGCTTTTTGAATCGTATGTGAATCCAAAAAGAGAGCAGCTACACGAGCAGTTTATTAGAATTCATGATGTGTTGCAGGATATCTTCAATAATGACAAGAACGACGTTATTAGTATAACTTCGCATGCAGGGACAATCAGAGCATTTATCACAGTGATCGGACATAGGAAGTTCACCATACCTACAGGAGGGATGATACCCATTGTGGTAAAAGGTGAAATGGAGTAGTAAGTTCATCTCATCAAAAGGGTGAAAAAAAAAATCAAAAAAATTTATTAGGCACAAAAACTGGCTCATCAATAGAATACGTAGAATAGACTAATTCTAACATCTACACCTTTTTTTATCAATGTCAGAGATAAAGAGGAGGAGTAAAGAGCATCACGGTCTAGCACCGGCCAAAAGATCAAAGACTGTGAAGTCCAAAAACCCTGTCAATACAGAAACTCAACTTTCTGAATGTTTCAAGACTGTATCGACATCGCTTTATGTTTCATTGGCGCCTACATTCAACAATGACCCCGTGATTGGAATTAAACAACAACATCTAGATTCATTGGTGATGAAGTTCCATCCAAAGTTGAAGGGGGTAGTTCTATCATATTCAAATATAGAGTTAGAGACGGAGGCACATGATCAAAATCTCGCGAAAATAGAAGGTTCTTCCCCATTCACATTTATCTGGGTCAATGTGCAGTTTCTAATCTGGAGTCCAAGCGTCGGTGACATATTGGAAGGAGACATTTTCATGCAAACTCCATCACATTTGGGAATATTGATTTGTGATGTATTCAATGCATCGATTAAACGATACAATATCCCTATGGGTTGGAGTTTCACGAGCAATCAACAGGACGAGGTAGTGGAAAGCGGTGACAAAAAATCGTATGGGTATTGGAGCGACGAAAATGGACAAAAAGTTGATGGTAAAATAAAGTTTACTGTGAAGAACGTTTACACCACCGGACGTGTTGTCAGCATTGAAGGTACATTGATTGGGCCAGGTGAAGAGAGAAGTGCTCAACCTGTTTATGAACAAAAACATAGCTCAAAATCAGTGTCAAGCGGTAAACATAAGAAGTTTGATGACGATGAGGAGGAGGAGGAGACAAACACTGCTGTCACCACAACTGAAATCCCCGAGCCCAATGAAAACGAGGACTTACCTGCCTACATCAACAATAGTGAAAACGAAGATGAAGATGATCAAATTGTAAACAAGTCCGATTCAGCTGAAGATGAAGTAGAATCCGATTAAATAAACTATTTACAAAAAAGAAATAAAAAGCGACATTGCATATATCCATTTTTTTTTTAATGTCTAGGTCTATCATCATTTATCATACGCCATATAACATCCTTCTCTCGCTTTGTAGGTCTATCAAAATTTCTCCTCCTGTATGTCCCCGAACCAAAGATTAAGCGACGTAGAAACAGACTGTTTTTCTTAATTGCTAAAGAATAAGTTGATGACGACACATTCATTGAAGAATCATTAGTCCCCATCATTGTTAATCTTTGAACCTTGTGCAATTTCTTGAAATTAAACCACGTTATTAGCCCTCCTTGTATAAGAGAAAACACAACCACCGCCGCGAATCCCAAATTTGAATCTTCAATGTAATTTTTCAAGTTCATTCCGTAAAACGCTGGGATTAACGTTGCAACAGTTATGCCTAATGTGTAAACCGTAACCTTCAACTCAAACAACATGAGAGAATTTCTATTTGCATCAAGAATGATATTGACAATTTCTTCAGTGGCGCGAATATCATTCAATAAACTACCTGCTTGTTGGACACACTCATCACATTGTCTATAATAACTCTCCAAAATCATTTCCAAATCCTCAAAACTTTCTTCTTGTTCATTTCCTGGCATTTTTGGCTTGCTTAAATACATGCCTGCCAAGTCTTCATCGTTTTCCAACAATTCTTCCAACACATCTCTGATTAACAATGCCTTTTGGTGGAAACTAGACAATTGTTTCAGTCGTATCAATAGTTCCTGCAACTTCTTTCGATCAACTTGGTTTTCCAACTCTCCCAAAATCATCCCACAACTGGAAATATATGTCTTGATTTCCGCTTCCAAGTAACTCATCACACTAACTAAAATCAGCTCCAATGCCCTGAACTCGTATGGCATAGATGTGGAATTTGATGACGACTTCAACTTCATTTCTAAATCGTACATCAATATACCCAATTTCGTCGCCACTTCACTATTGGAAGTGTCAAACACCATGACCGAGTTCTTCTTGATTATGGCTTTTATATACAACAAGTTGACCAATATGGCATTTGATGGACGTATCATGATTGTTGGGACAACGTCAATCGATGAAGTATCGATCTTTCGTAGATCTCTTGGAAACAAGTGGTTTTCTTTTAGAAATTGCATCTTGGGGTATTTTTTCGACACGGAGGTGATGTTACCTTTGGAGTCAAATATAGTACATGAAACGTATAGATCATTCGGTTGTATCGGTTTCAACTTGTTGAGGATTCTGTGGTGATGGTCATTGTTTGGTTTTGCATCGAGTGGTGGTTCTGATAGACTTGTGGTTAATGGTATGTGTCCTTTCGATGTAGAAGAAGAAGAAGATGTAGTGGTAAGTGAGTGCCAGTGTATTCTCGGCCTTTGCAAAATCAGCCCATATCTTGGAATACGTCGAAGTATTCGATGCATGGAGGTGTTTGGTAAGTGATGTTTGGTTGATAAGGTTGAAAGAAAATTGTATCAATGCCGCACAGCAAACGATGGACCTCAGTTTCTTTTTCTTTTTCTGTCAGCAATCGTGGCTGATAAAGATATGAATTCTACAAGAACGAACATACTTTCTCTTGTGGACAATACTACCACTACCAATACTATCACTACCGCCGCTAAGTTGCTCCACCCTTTCAGTTGCAAATTTATTTATCTTTAATTGATGTGTGTATAAAGAAGTAAAACTTTATTTAATCGAAAAACTTTCTTGTTGGTGAAGGACCAAATAATGCTAGTCTAATGGCAGGCAATGCTTCTTCTTGCAATATTTTCAATCTCTCTTCCAAAGTGTTTACAACCTCAATTTTTCCGGTACCATTCACGATGATTACCCCGCCAGCAATATCTTTGCTCAAGAAATCCTTTTCATCAACAGTTACATCGACTTTTTGTTTAGTCTTTTCTTCATAGTTCTTGGACGCTTCCTTTGCTGCCTCTTTCGCAAGATCGACATCAACTTCTCTCACTTTAATACTTACTTTATTCTCCAATAACGTCAAGATCCCTTCTTCAATCAAACCAACCAACACAGGCTTATACTTGGCTTTGTCTTTAGTGATATTGTGTAACTCTTTTTCAGCGTCGTCAAATATCTGATTCAAAAACTGGTCTTTCTCTCCAAGAATCTTCAATCTAGTTTTGTTTCCAATTGTTGACTTGGTGATTTGCTGAGCCAAGCTTGCTTTTTTTAATTTTTGTTCATAAGTGGCATCAATGGCGGACGTTTCCAACCTCACGGTGGATGCTTTCTCAATTTCATATTCCTCGTCTGCCTTCAACCTAATCTCCTTTGCTTTCTCCTTTGCTTCCTTCTCAATGAAGGCTTGCATTTTGGTGAGCTCGGATTTTACCTGATAAGAATGAGTTAGTATAGAGTCAATGGAACAACACACTACGTATTAATCTGTTACATACTTGTTCGTCCAGTAATGCCATTGTGTGAGATTGTGTTTTTTCTGTCTATGCGTCAGCTGATTGATGGACGGTGTTGATTAATCGTTCATTAAACTCTCTCGTTGAGAATTGAAACTCAGAGAGAAAAATGGATTAACCACTTTTGAACGCCGCGCACGCCTAAAACTGCAAAAAAAGTATAGCACTACAAACTTCCTCTTTATATTATAAATACGCCCTTTTAATCTATCAAATTCTCTTTTATTTATACAATCTTATCCAACGCGTTCTTAGCAAGTTCAACACCCAAGAAGGTGGCAGCATTTGCAGGGAATGATCTGGCCAATGCAGGACCAACACCTGGGAAGAAAGCCTTGATACCACCCTTTGCGTAAATATTTCTAGTAGTTTGAGCAATGGAGATAGGTACATTTGAGGATTGTTGAGTTGATTTGATGGTGTCAATTGGGAAAACACCCAACCACATAGCAACACCTGCGAAACCACCAGCAGTCATAATTGCCAAGATTGACAAATCTTTACCGGGAGTTGATAATTCCTTTTTCAAGTATTCATAGGTAGCAAAATACAATGCTGAACCTGGCCCATCTCTAGCCAAAGTGGCTGCTGAACCTTTGAAAATGGATCTAATACCACCAGTCTTGTACATATCGACTACAACACCACCCATGCCTTTAGATTTTGCTCCTTCTTGAATTTGCATCATAACCTTGACTCTTTCGAATGGAGCTGCGACTAGAGTAGTTGGAATGGCACTAATGAAACCAGCAGCTGAAATATCTCCAATGGTGAATTGCTCAATTGTTTTACCAGTAAAAGATCCAACAAGTTTTTTACCAACATCGTAACCCCAAAAAGAAACGGCAAACATTGGTGTAACTCCCAACAATGGTGGCAAAACACCACGGTAAAGACCTCTCAACCCATCTTTGGCAATTGTTTCTTTAACACACTGTACTGATGAATTATACAAACCAGTTTGTAATCTCACCTTGACCAAATCGAACGGGTGTCCAGTCAAGACGGCACAGATACCACCAAATCCACCGGAGGCAAATGATTTGACATTATCTACCAATACTGAATCAACGTCGTCCATATTTGAAATAATTTATACTTTGTTTTATATAATGATATTTGTTATGTATGTACCAAGTAAATGGATCTTTGTTTGGCAAAAGATTTGCGGAGAAAGGCAGTGCAACGGTAAAAAAAAATGACTAGCAATGGTAAGCAAAACTCAATGAAGGATATACCCTTGGGATAAGTTTGAAGAAATTGGCTTATTCTTATATGAAAAAGGTCAGAACTTTTTTCTTTTTCAAATCATAAGAAATAATTTTGAAAAATTTAGAATACGAACTTCTCTTATTGGCGCCGATTTGAAAGAGAAAATCAGAAAAAATAAAATAAAATATGGGGTTCTTTTGTGGATGTCTAAAAAGTGGGACAGAAAAAGATACATGCGTATATACATGTACTCACATATCTGCAATGGAAAGCGGGGTGGAGGTGCTCTTACAGGGTCCAGAGAGATTCATATGGTACTGTATTCGTCATAATTTTCGCCAACAGTATGTCCTAAATTACGAACTTTTTTTTTTTGGTTGGTCTTGATTGTGTTGATTGTTTTGATTTTCTATTTCACCGAGGTTCATGTAAATGTCAGCATATTGCTCGGTTGATTGTACATTCTGTGTCATCATCTTTTTTTTTTTTTATCAGCATACAGTACATTGTGGTGGTGATTGTTTTCTAATGCACGCGGAAAACGACACATTTAAATAATCCGATGCCACACAAGTTGGTCCATCACATACCTTCGGACTCCAATGAGTGATCAGCAACTGCTTTCACTTAGGTATGAAAAATCCTCGAGAAAAGTTGAACTTTTTGGAGTAGTGGCTTTTGCGTTTTCACGTGATACTTTTCTTTTGAAAAGTGGGTGCAATCTGAGGGACCGGTGTGTTTATCGATGCACCGATGTGCTTTTTTAGGCTCTATATATGCGCTTATGTGTCCAGCAAGGGTTGGTCACGAAAACGACTGCCCTGTTCAGTTTGTGTCAGGAATTTGTAACGAAATTTCGTAAATGCTTTTACCAGAACTTGGTTTCAAGTTTGATGTATACATCTCTTACAACGACCGAGAAAAGAAACCCCCGACATGATAGCTGGTAGAAGCTCCATATACAATAGATACGTTGAAAGAATTGCAACCGGGTGTTGATAGAATCCTGGTCTCCAGATGAAGCAATAGTAGTTATAGAATTTGCAACACAAAACGATCTCGCTAACAAGGAGGAGTCCACTACTTTTTTTTTATTTTTACCAATAGAAACTTCCTGAAAACCTTTCTTCTTTAGAAACGACAATTTACAAGACCATTACGGAAAATATTGTGCACTCTGTCAATACTACTAAAAGCTTACAACCCAGGCTAACTTTATGCTTGATTAGCTGGAAGTGTTTAACAAAAATAGACGTTTCAAGAATGGGGGCGGAACACCAACCACATCCTTCAAGTCACACGCCTCACACATTTCACAAGTAATGCCACACAATGCAAACACTGCACGCCCGGAACAGGGCGTGTCAGTAATTCCGTATAATAGCGGATACGTTCCAGTGCTTCAAATGAAGCCTGCATAGAATCTGCGAATGAAAGCTATCGCTGGTTTTGCCAAAATACAGGGGAAGGAAAATACTTACTATGTGCCCCAAAAGGGACGAGTTTCTGAACTGAGTCGTACTCGGTAGGTGCGTAATGAACACAGATACACCACCAGGTCACATCCCGCATATCTACAGGCTGACACATTCTCCAAGATTTGAGTGCAGGCTATAGCTTAGACGGTGTTGTTGAAGTTTTTTGTACTACAATTAATCCTACCTCGAAGAAAGTGACAACATAAGCGGAAGCTACTCATCTACATTTTGTACAAACTATATCACTCTGTGCTACATGATATACAACCACTGATTACTGACATACAATTTCAAATTGATGAGCCGCATTAAATTACCAATGTGGAAATAAGAATACGAAGCAAGAGAAGAAAAAAAAAATAATTTTGTCTGTTGTCTGTTGTCTGTTGTCTGTGGTTTTTTTTTTTCTCTCTTATTTTTTTATTGAATTTTAATTGCGGTTGTCGAAACAGAGTGTCACCAATTTCACTTCAACAAAACTGTTTTCATCAACAGAGGTAGCCCCATCACGAGGACAAATACATCACTTACCGAGTTAATCAATCAGCCAAACTCGGCTCATATTACGTAACACACACACACTAACTCCCTACAATCAGTTTTAACCATTGATAGACTCATTTTCACTGTATGGGATCACAACGTTCACTTTTGCCATCCCCTTGATCGTCAATTTTCATTGGACAAAAAGATTTCGACACACTCAACAGAACGAGAAGAATTTTTTTTTTTCTTTTTTTTTTTTTTGGTTGAGCATATACGCATTCCCATTTGCATCCAAACACCAATAGTTAAAGGTCGCGTCGAGTTTTGATTATATTTGCTGGGGCCCAGTTTTACCATTTGATATTACAAACCAGATTTCACCCAGGAATAGTTGCCGGCATTGCCAAAGTTTGAAAGGGGGGCATTGAGACCTGGCAATGGCTATACCACCGGGAAAGAATGATAGCAAATCCAATCAACATGCCGCTGGTGCTCGATTTCGTCAACGGAAAATTTCCGTTAAACAACCGTTGTCCATATATAAGCAAAGCGATCTACCGACACTAGATGGTTCGGATTTAGAACCAAGTCAGATACACCATTTGAATTCAAATAACATAGGACAACCTCCACGAGATGTTCATGCCGTTGAAACAGGTGTTGATAAAAACGAGGAGGAGGAGGTGCATTTGCAGCAAGTGATCAATGCGGCTCAAAAAGCATTATCAAGCGCAAATGCAGGAAAAGCGAATGAGGTGTACATTCCGACACCAGACGCATCCAAGATATGGACTGAAGCTGCAAAGTATTACAAGGATCAAAAATTTAATGAACCTGAAACGTACATCAAGTTTAGTGCCACGGTTGAGGATACGGTTGGTGTTGAGTACAACATGGATGAAGAAGATGAAAAGTTTTACAATGAAGTATTATCAAAAATTCAACCTCCACCAGGAAAGAAGAAGCATGACGATCTGGCAAAGTGCACGGAATTGGAATTTGAAACCATATGCGATAGATTGGAAAAAACAATTGAAGCAAGGCAACCCTTTTTATCAATGGATCCATCTAACATTTTGTCTTATGAAGAGATGTCCAAGTATATTATCGAACAATTTGAGAGCACAATCAAAACAAGTAATCCATATATAGAGTCCAGCGGCGGTAATTTGGAACACTTATCGACAACAACACTCAAAGAACGACTATCTAAAGAGATCAACTACAAACCTTTTACAACCCTCTTTGATAGGGATCAAGAGCATACAACCCAAGTACGACCAATACCCAAATTATTAGAATTTTTTGGGAAGCCTATATACGACCACTGGGCTTTAAGAAAGATTGCGAGAAAGGGCAAATCAGTTCATCCCACTCTTAGATTTGAAGATCCTAACGCTAACGAAAAAGATAATGAAAATGACCCATATATCTGTTTTAGAAGGCGTGAGTTTAGACAGGCACGGAAAACTAGAAGGGCTGATACAGTTGGAGCAGAAAGAATTCGTTTGCTACAAAAGTCTCTTCATCGTGCCAGAGACTTGGTCATGAGTGTTTGTGAACGAGAAATTTTGAATTTACGAAATTTGCAGGCTGAATTTGATATATTCAAAACTCGTTTTGAAGCTAAACAAGTTAAAAGGGAATTAGGAATAAAGGGTGATGATTACTTGTTTTTTCCACATAAGAAGAGAAAAGTTATCAAACCCAAGGAGGACGAAGAGGAGAAGGAGAGGAAAAGGGAAAAGAGGAAACAGGAGCAAGAGCATGCCGCAAAAGCCCATCATCATCAACAACAGTATGCCTTGCAACAACAGAATGCAAGCCAACAAAATCAACGCGACGGAACATCGACAAACCAGCCTTATGTCAAACTACCACCATCAAAAGTTCCTGACATGGATCTTGTTACGGTTTCATTAGTTTTGAAAGAAAAAAACGAGACCATCAAACGCGCAGTATTGGACAAGTTACGTAAAAGAAAGGAACAGGATAGAGGATTTGTGAATGTCACCGACGACCCATACGAACCGTTTTTTGATATATCCACTAATGACAAGTTGGTCGAACCAAGTCACATACCATATTCATCTATTGCTGCAACCAACTTTCATCAGTTTAACACCTCAAATTACCTAAATGAGCCTTTGAAAGCTTTAATAGAGGACAACAAGTCAATACCTGGCGTACGCACATTCAAAGGTTCCAATGGAGAGCTAATACCAACAAAAGCTTTCCCCATTACTTCGGCACTTTTACAAGAAAAATTCACAAACAACAAGTTCAACTCGCCCAGTTACATTGCACAGTTGTTGCAGGACATTGAGAATAACAACTACGATCACTATATTCACGGTTTCAGCAAGGAGAGTGCCATTGAATCAACAAGGGATGCAGAAGAGAATGCTAAGTTTTCAGAGCCAATATTGAGGTTACGAAAGCGAGTTGGTAGAGGGGGTCGTGTTTTCCTTGATAGACGCGGCCAAACCACTACCGATGTTGTTGATGAATTTATGGATTTTTCTCAAATATGCGAGGACGAGGAAGAAGTGCCCAATGTTTATGACAGCAAGGTAGACGAGTGGAAACGTTTAAGATCAAGGTGGAAGTATGACACTGATCTACTGGAATCACAGAAGGGAGCACTTGACCCTTTTAGTCTCGATCCGTCGAAGCTCAATAATATTAGCGACGACACTCAAGCCATCAGATTCGGATCAATGTTGTTATCTAAGTCGTATGGACTTTTAAAAGAGTCTATTCAACAAAAGCAACAATCCTTTATGCACCTGGCGCGTATGAGAGCTCTTCAACAACAACAACAACAACAGCAACAACTTGCGAATCGACAAGCCCAGGCTCAAGCTCAAGCTCAAGCTCAGCAAAAGCAATTGAATCATCAATTTGGCAATGAGCACGTGCCATCATCATCTCCCAACCAGCAAAAGCTGAAGCGGACATTGTCAGAACGGAAAAATACTTCAAACTCAGTCAATAATTCCAAACCTCTTTCTCCAGCTCAAAATTCAATCAACAAACTGGCAGGACATGTTTGATGAATTTCAAGACAATCAAATTAATTAATGCATTCTAGGTGTAAATATTTGTAATATATCAAAGCATAAATAGAAAGATAATTAACGTAGAATTGTAAAGCTAAAGTTTCGACTGACGGATTTCCGGAGATTAAGTTGCTGTGCGGAACGGAGTTGCAAAAAGGTGTGGAGTATATTACTAATTAGCAACTACGAAAACTTGAGACAAATATAAATAGCTGCCTTCAACTCTCTTTCTGCACCCAAAAACTTTCTCAATCATACCACACCATTACAACAATGTCCGCTTATAAGAATTTGATTGTCTTTGGTGCACACGGTAAAATTGGCCAACATTTGATCAAGCTAATTGCCAAGCTGAGCGTCAATGCTACAGCAGTTGTTAGAAATGACGACCAAGTAGCCACAATCAAGAACATTTCATCTGGTTCTTCAAACATCAGTTCATCAAAATTGGACCTTGCCGCTGCATCAGTTTCGGACTTGACATCAGCTATCAAGGGTCACGATGCTGTTATTCTAACCGTTGGCTCAGGTGGAAAGAACTTGTTACAAGTTGATTTGGACGGAGTAGTGAAAACTTTTGAAGCCACAGTTGAAGCTAAAGTTAAAAGATTGGTTATTGTTAGTGCTTTGTTTGCCGAAAATCGTGAAGCTGGGCTCAAATCCGGGCTCCGGGACTACTACATTGCTAAGCACTATGCTGATCGTATTTTGATTGATGAATTTGGAAACAAATTGGATTACACAATTGTCAAGCCTACACTGTTGACTGACGATTCACCCACTGGTAAAATCAGGTTGTTTAAGAGTCTCAGTGATGACCATGGATCCATCTCTAGAGCTGATGTTGCTCAAGTACTTTTTGATATCCTTGGTTTCAAAGACACTTTTGGAAAGAGTTTTGATATTGCTAATGGAGATAAAAACATTGATGACTCAAAGACCTATCAATAGAGAAATTTGTTCTTTTTATAAGTCTATCAAATCTACACCCTCTACATATTTCGATTAAAACAATCCTTCAATCTCACCATCATCGTTAACCTCGACATTCATGAAGCCAGCGTGTGTTGGTAAACCTGGAATTGTCATAATTTCTGCCGCTAAAGCATACAAATATCCTGCCCCTGCAGAGCACCTCACTTCTCTAATTGGCACAGTAAATCCAGTTGGGACACCTTTCAATGAAGGATCATGTGACAAGGAGTATTGCGTTTTGGCTATACAAATAGGCAATTTGTCAAAACCTTGTTGTGTGTAGGTTTCAATTTGTTGTTTTGCCAATGGAGACAACTCAATGTCCTTGGCTCCATACATCTTTTGAGCAATCTTGTTCAACTTGTTTTCAACTGTGTCGTTGACATCATACAAATACTGTTGTTCACCTGGTGGAGCTTGTTTGGCGGCCCTGACTACTGCTTCTGCCAATTTTTTGGCACCTAATCCACCTTTTGCCCAATGGTTCGATGGAACTGCATAATCAGCGCCAGCTTCCAAAGCCAACTTTTCAATCAACTTGAGTTCAGCATCAGAGTCAGTTTCAAATTGGTTGATTGCAACAACCACAGGAGTTTTGTATTGCTTAATGTTTGAAATTTGTTTGGCCAAATTGGCACACCCTTTCTCCAACAACGCCAAGTTTTCCTGGACGTATTCTTGAGGCAAAGACTGACCAGGTTTGACGTCGGGTGCACCTCCATGTAATTTCAAAGCTCTGGTAGTGGCCACCAAAACGACAGCATCAGGTTTCAATCCCGAGCTTCTGCATTTGATATTGAAGAACCGTTCACCACCCATGGTAAAATCAAAACCAGCTTCAGTGACTACGTAACCAGGGTGTCCGTTGTTGATTGGGTTTGAAGGTGAAGTCAACTTGAGCGCCACTTTATCGGCCACAACAGAAGATGCACCGATAGATATGTTAGCAAAAGGTCCTGCATGAACAAACACAGGAGTTCCTTCAACTGTTTGCATCAAATTTGGCTTGATGGCATCTTTCAATAATGCTGTAATAGCACCAGCAACTCCGATATCTTCTGCTGTGATGGCAGTACCGGTTTCCTTTTGTGTACCGATCACAACTTTACCAACACGTTCTCTTAAATCCTTGAGAGAGTTTGAAAGAGCCAAAATCGCCATCAATTCACTAGCAACTGTGATATCCATACCAGTCTTTCTTGGTGGGTATTTACTGGCTTCATTCTTGCCTTCACCAATCGTGATCTCTCTAACAAACCTATCGTTACAATCAACCACTCTCTTGATGGTGATGGACTCAGGGTCGATGTCCAATTTGGCAAACTTTTCAACCTCATCAGCAGTGAGGTCGTCAGGATTGGTTTTGTTAATGCCCAATTTTTGTAACCTTTTCAACATCGACGAAGTAAAACTTCTCTTGCCCTTTTTAGCTGGCACCAATCTTTTGTAAAATCCACCAATGCTTTTCGATGTGGCTTCGTGAAACATTCTTGTGTCAACAGCGGCACAAAGCAAGTTTTGAGCAGCTGAAATGGCATGTATATCACCTGTCAAGTGCATGTTGAATTCGTCCATGGGTATAACTTGTGCGTAACCTCCTCCAGCTGCACCTCCTTTAACACCAAAGGTAGGTCCCATCGAAGGTTGTCTAACATTGGCAATAGAGTTGTAACCAAACTGCGCACCAAGTGCTTGCGCTAATCCCATAGTTGTGGTTGATTTTCCCTCACCCAATGGCGTGGGAGTGATACCAGCAACCAAGACGTAGTAACCCTTGTCATCTGCCGATCCCTCAACTTGAGCGTCAAGTCTCTCAATAACAGCTTTGGCATCAACTTTGGCTTTGTAATGACCAAATGGTTCCAACTCCTTATCCAATAATCCCAACTCTTTTGCAACTTTGGTTATCACTTTCGGTTTCTGAGCCCTTGAGATATCAATGTCGGATGGCACCGGGGTCTTTAAGTCCAATGGAAGTGGTTTGAATTGATGCTCGTGTGCCTTTTTAGCGTGCAATATAGCAGCATCGTACACATTTGAGCACAACATTGCCACCGTCATTGGACCAACACCACCGGGTACGGGGGTAATGAAACCAGCCTTCTTGACCACGTCATCGTAGTCAACATCACCCACTAATTTCCTTCCGTTTTTGGCTGTGGGGTCTTCTTTGTAGTTGATACCAACGTCAATGACAACGGCTCCATCCTTTACCCACGACGATTTGACATACTCTGTGATACCAACGGCAGCAACAACAATATCTGCCTGGGATACAATGTCGGGCAAGTTGTTTGTATGACGATGACAGATTGTTACTGTACAGTCCTCATTTCGCAACATGGTTGCAACAGGAGTTCCAACAATATCCGACCTTCCTATGACCACCGCATTTTTCCCTCTCAAACTGATTCCAGTGGTCTTGATCAATTCCATGATACCATTAGGTGTACATGGTTTAAAGTGGGGTACTCCTCCCTTTTTTGACAATTGACCCACGTTGTAATGATCAAAACCATCAACATCCTTTTCAGTGACAACGGAGTTTGTAATCAACGTCTCATCAATGTGTTTGGGCAAAGGCAATTGAACTAAAATGGCGTGAACATAAGGATCTTTATTCAAACGATCAATCTCATCTACCAACTCGTCCTGACTAATATTCTCATCAAATTTGAGAAGATTTGCCTTGATGTTGGATTTTTCAGCAGCTTTCAATTTGGAGCGTACATAAGCTGAAGAGTCTGGTCTTGACCCAACTTGCACTATAGTCAAAGAAGGTTTGAATTTTAGCTTATCGAATTGCGTAGCGTCAATTCCATAATGGTCTTTGTTGTATTGCAAAACTTTTTCAGCAACGTCATTTCGTATTTTGGCAGCCAACTTGGTTCCTGATACAACGGTTGCGTTTAGTGCTAGTAATGACTTCGAAAAGAGCCTTTGTTGAGAAAACGTCAGTCTCAAAACACGGTGGGTTGACCTCAATCTCAACATGGCGTTTTTACGGTTGTCACGACTGTAGTCCGATGAGTCCAAACTTAAAAAAGACTCATTTGAAAAAAAAAAAAAAAAAAAAAGAAAAAGAAAAAGGTTAAAAATATTACTCAACCGTTTGTTACACAAAGCTGCTTACGGAGGAAGTTACAAATCTCTGTCACCGCGAACTATCAAGAGAGGGAATAAATTTTGATTAGTAGCTTAAGACAGAGGCAACTCGTTATTCATTCTGTAGATAGCATCACCCTCATTCACATTGTTCTTCCTTCTCTGTACTCACAATGTTTTCCTTATCGACATCGTCATTGGGTAGAACCAATGTAAGATCCTCGGCTGTCCTCAATTGATGCAACATCACTTGTGCACGTGAAACACCTTGCTCCTTTGTTGAAGCCAAACCAAGCTTACTCTTTCTTGTTGTTAGTCTTCGCTTGAGATTATTAACACTTTCATATTCATTTTCAACAGCAACTGTGTCCAAGTCCAAATCTGAGGGCGAGACATCAGGCTCCGATGTCTCAGTTAACAATTTGCTCTTTCGATTTTCTCTTTTTGTTTTGGCATGGTTAGAAGTGGACTTCAATTTCTCCAACAATGAATCGATAACAGCTGACGATTCTTCAACACTATCAACAAAGTTCTTTTCGTCAGCTTCTTCAACCGGAGTTTTGTTTGCCGATTCATCTTCAATTTTCCTCTTCCTAGCATCATAAACTCTTTGTTCTTCTTCCCTTTGTATATTGTCGATATGCGCTTTCTTAAATTCAGCCACAAAAGTGGAAATTTTTTGAAAAAAACTGTCTTTTGCCTTTGCATCATTTGGCTCTTCACCAAAATACATCATCAATGATTTGAAGTTTGACATTGTTCTTCGCATGCGAGATTGTACAAGGGCGTTTCTGCTTGTAGCGTTTTGCATTGGAACAGTGACGGTTTGTATAATCCGGTCAGATGGATGCAAATCCTTGTCTCTGCTCAATCTTCCATGTTGAAGTGAATTGTTTATTATTTCCACCTCTTTATTGAAGGCTTTACAGTCGGCTTCCAATTGTTCAATTGATACATTTTGAGTCTCAGTTAAAAACTCTAAATCATCAACAAAGGACCCATATTCCGAAAACGATTGCCTAATAATCTTTTCAATATAATGGAGAAAGCTCATCGAGTTCAGTTCATCCTTCATATACTTGAGCCTCTGCAAGGAGTCTAACTTGAATCCGCGAGCTTGTTTTGTTTGCTCATTCATAAAATTCCCCATGATTTTCATCACGCTCAATACCCGTTTGAAACCATCCGACTCCTTCACACACAAAATACCCAGATCAATCAAGTCCAATTTTTCTTTCAAATGAACATACTCTTTGTTATACGACTGTGTGAAAAGTAATGCTTTTGACCTAGCTCTCCAATAATGCTTGAGGTTGAAACACAATTCAAGATACAATCTGTCAGCTCGATCAAGTTCATTGGGATCTCTTTGTGGCTTTTTGCCTGTGCGAGGGTCACTTGAATACGGCAAAAGATTCTTTGCCAAACTATCACTCACTTCAACTAACGAGTCATTATTAAAGAATTCAATAACACTAATATTCTCCAATATGTCCGGGCTGCATCTTAAAATCTTCAAAACAAGCGCTTCATCTGAAACCCCTGCAAACATGTGCAAATTGATTCCAAATTGTTGTGCCAAATCTCTAGAAAGAAAGGATACTTTTGCTGTTTTAGAGTCGGCATTTGCTCTTCTATTCTTCTCCAATTCGGGAACTTTCTTCAGTGGTTGTGAAGCAGCAAAGATTTTCTCAATTTCGGCAAATATACCTTCGTCTGCAAGCTTTTCCAGAATTGAGGAATCCTCAACTTCGTTCCAAAAAGTCTTTTCAATATCGTTGATTTTATTCCAGTGTAGTTGCTTCAACTTCACTTTAGGTTTTAACGTAGTTTGAGGTGGTTCGTTGGTGGTACTTTGGTCACTCTCAGAAAGGGAAGTATCGGCAGATCCGGACACAGTTTTCAGTGTGGTCAAAAGTAATGATAATGGTGGTGGTGGTGGTGGGGGTGCACCAGGTGGTGTTGATGCAGATCCTACACTATCAATTGAGACAACCAGTGAACTAGATGTATCTTTTTGAGCAAGTGCAAATGGTGGCAAAGGCGGCGGAGGAGGTGGCGG
>OGTJ01000053.1_pt1 | contig 87458 bp, 42 predicted proteins | sample 1574611 | NCBI WGS metagenome assembly OGTJ01 (sample SAMN03295858, study PRJEB24534) | human gut metagenome | isolation source: fecal sample 1 from infant 9 | host: Homo sapiens | place: USA: Pittsburgh, PA | collected 2014-07
AACAACAACAACAACAACAACAACAACAACAACAACAACAACAACAACAACAACAGCAGCAGCAGCAGCATCAGCAACCGCCACAACAGCAGCAGCAGCCACCACAACAACAGCAACAGCCACAGCAACAAGTATCATCTAATGGACTAAGTGCTGGATTCCAACCAGGTGAAAGTTTTAATGACAATTTAAATGGGCTATATCAAAACAACTATCTGCGAGCTCAGCCAAATTTGCAACAACAATTTTTCCCTCAGTTTCAGCAAAATCAGCTGAAGCAGGCTGGCGGAAATAGCCTCAATATTGGTAGTGGTACATCGCAATTGCAACAACCATATCAAGCTAATCATTTACCAAGGCAAGGGCCTCATTTTCAACAACAGTTTTATAACCAACAACAAGCTGTGGCTCTTCAAAAGCAGCAGCAGCAACAACAACAGCAACAACAACAACAACAACAACAACAGCAGCAGCAACAACAACAGAACATACACCAAGCACAACAGATACAATTACAAGGATCTCAAATACAAACTCCCATTCAAAAGGCTAGCACTTTGCACGTTGACAATCCCAACACTAATTTCTGGCAACATCAACAACAGTTGTGTCAGATTTCCAGGGCATCAACTGATCCTCACAACTACGCAAGACAATATGCATCCAACTCAAGAAAATTAAAGAACCCATATGCTGAAACTAAATCAATCGGACTCATTGAAGCTACGAAAGTCATTGTTGCTAGTATTGAAGAAGAAGAACAGAAAAAGAAACTTGCAACCAGGGACCCAGCAAGTGCAGCATTGTTACATAATAAGAAAATCACCCAAGGTCTTGACGATGATTCAATGGAGGAACAAAGAATGCGGTTAAAAACTCAAGGACGTCAATTGTGGTGCCAACTTGATTTAAGTGGACAAGGATTGGTTAACCTTTCACCAAAGTTGTTTCATTATGACTTTTTGGAGTCGTTGTACCTAAACAATAACAAGTTGACTAGTATACCACCTGATATTAGCAAATTGAGAAGTTTACGAACTCTTGATTTATCGCACAATCGAATTGGTGAATTACCCTCAGAGCTTGGCTTATGTTTCAACTTGAGGTTCTTGTATCTTTTCGACAATAATATCAGGTCGTTACCTGCTTCTTTTGGTAATTTGTTTGAGCTTCAATTCCTTGGTGTAGAGGGGAACCCGCTTGATTTGAACATTGCCAACTTAGTGGCTGAAAAAGGCACAAAGGAACTAATAGCTGCCATTAGAGATCAAAAGTCTACAACAACATCACCTGAACCTCGTCATTGGTTACAAGTGGAAGATGATGGTGAGGTTGTTGACACCAAGGAGCCTTATAAACACGAGCAAAGTTCTGGTAATGCATTCACATTGATGTCATACAACACCTTGTGTCAGCATTATGCAACACCCAAAATGTACAAATTTACTCCTTCATGGGCTTTACAATGGGAGTATAGAAGAGAGTTGTTGGAGAAGGAGGTTTTGAATTATAGTACTGATGTGATATGTATGCAAGAGGTTGAAACTAGAACTTATATGGAGTTTTGGGCACCATTGTTGGCACAAAAGGGTTACAGGGGTTTGTTTTTTAGCAAAACGAGATCAAAGACAATGAGTGAAAATGATTCGAAGAAAGTTGATGGTTGCGCCACTTTTTACAAGGTGGATAAATTTACCTTGGTGCATAAGCAAAATTTTGAATACAATAGTGTGTGCATGGGATCCGACAAATATAAAAAGACCAAAGATTTATTCAATAGATTTATGAATAAAGACAACATTGCCTTGATTTCATACTTGGAACATAAGGAAACTGGAGAACGTATTTGTTTTGTCAATACCCATTTACACTGGGATCCAGCATTCAATGACGTCAAGACATTACAAATTGGTATTCTTTTGGAAGAATTGCAAGGTTTTATCAAAAAGTATCAACAAACATCATCAATGGAAGAAGTTAAAAAAGCACCTCTTGTCATTTGTGGTGATTTCAATTCAGTCAAACAATCAGCCGTGTATCAGTTATTCTCCACCGGATCATCCAAAGATCATAGTGATTTATCAGGTAAGGATTATGGAAAATTCACCGAGTCCGGATTCCATCATCCTTTTAAATTAAAATCGGCTTATGATGCTGTTGGAGAATTGCCATTTACAAACTTGTCACCGGCCTTTACCGACAATATTGATTACATATGGTACTCAACGTCGAAGCTTCAAGTGAAGGGGTTATTGGGTGAAATTGATAAAAAGTATGTATCACATTGTATTGGATTTCCTGATCCAAATTTCCCCTCGGATCATGTACCTATATTAGCCAAATTTCAAATAAAGAAATAAGTATTTCTAGATGCTCGTTGCACTTGTAGCGATGTTGTGTTCTTTCTTTTTTTTTGATAGATTTTGTATATTCCAGTTGTTTTGGGTTGGTGTGTTTCATTTTATTTTAGTATATATGATATGTAATGTATGTGTTTTAGAGAAATGCCTTCAATTGTTAATAAAGTGGAGTAGATGCAACCATCTTCTTCGGACTTCTGTCGGTTTCATTCTCTCTTATTTGCGCGACAAAAGATTTCGGAAGAATTGAAACACTTTTGTGCATCTCTTTTCAAGTCGCAAATGCGTTCATATAAAATGCTTCAATTCCCTTCCCGTCCAAAATTGTTCTCAACTTTCCAAACATTCGTTGGACAAAAAGCCCACGCTACATCAACCGCAGAGCAGCTAAATATGACTGGTTCTCTCTTAATCCCAACTGAAAATGACTACTTGGATGCCCACGCTGGTGTTGAGCAACAACAGCAATACAAACACTTGTGGGAAACTGAATTGAAAAATAAACGTAACCCACAGGGACAATTGGAGTTTCCCTGGGATTTTAAAGTAGTTCAAGGATTTTTCAAACAAAGTGAATCTAGTACAGATGATGCTGTTTTCAACTACGCTACTGATCACATGGGACGATTGAAACCATGGAAAGAGATCATTCATGATTTGACCCAGTTGAATCAAGATGCTCCCGATAATGTCGAATACAAGCTCTTGTTCTTGGCCCGTCATGGGAATGGATATCATAATCAAGTTGTTGAAACTTATGGCTTGGACCGCTGGAACAAGGAGTTGCACAAATTGGGACATATTGACGGCATTGAATATGCACCTGACCCGCAATTGACGTCATTGGGGATGGCTCAGGCTGAAGAAAATCATCGGTTATGGCAACAGGAGTTAAAACTAGGTGCACCTATCCCGGCAAAATTCTTTGTTTCGCCCTTGCAACGATCTTGCAATACTTTGCAAATCACTTGGCACGATCTCAAACCAGACACAATTGTACCATACGTGGATGAATTGATTAGGGAAACAATTGGGAAAAACTTGTGTGATAAACGTTCACCCAAACGTGTAATTGAGCAACGGTTCCCTCATTTCAATACTGATGGAGTTGTTGATGAAGAAGATGTGGCGTTTGGTGACGAAAGAGAATCAATGATTGATCAATCGATCAGAATCAACAAGTTTTTACAAAATTTGTTTGAACTGGATTATGATTCCAAGCAAGGTAAAGTGGATGAAAAATTGGCTGAAAGAGATGCATTTATTGCAACTTATTCTCATGCTGGTACTATTCGATGTTTTATTAATGTATTAGGTCATCGTAATTTTACCATTTCTACTGGTGGTATGATTCCTATTGTTGTTAAAGGAACGAGGAGAACCTAGGCGCCGTGGTATAGAGCAATTAGAAATAGACGATTATTAGAATAAACCTGAAAAAGAGTAATTGTATAAGCTGCACATATCGGTTGCACGTCACCGCTGTAATGAAAGCATGATTCTAAAACAGATTTGTATCTTTAGTTGGGGGAAGGGAAGAGGACAAGGCTTTAACAAAATAGAAGTGAGGTGGGGAATTCAAGCCACATCTCGGACAGGGCAATTATCATGTAGAATACATTTCGTTGAGAAACAAGGAACCCCTACCCACAAACTACACTCTCTGGTGTTTTGCTTGCTTTTCCTATGTGATTCGAGTTCTCTTGTGGGAGATCTTTCGTAGTCTGTTGATATAAATACTTGGTAGTTGATATATACTTCTTAAGTCCGCACTAGTAGCTTCTTCAAAACAAATATGATTTTTCGGTATTTTGGCAATTTTTGTGTAACATACTCATCCTTTTTTATTTCTTTTATTGCTCTTGCCTAATTAGGATTGAAAGAACTCAAAGTACACAAACCCAGCAACACATATTCTCCACCAACAGCCGAGGACACAAATTATTACGAAATCTTATTGTTTGGCCTCATCTTTACATCGAAGTAAGCTTTCTCGTGATTGCCCAGTCACAGTAGAGAAGTTGCTACATGACTATATTGTCAACTTTTCTTTTCTTTTTTATTGCATGTTTTTGCTCTCTAGAGTTTAACACTTCGTGCATCCACACTTAAGCTTTTTTGCACAACTTTTATGAAAGATCCCACAATGATTCCCGCTCGGTGAATATAAAACAGAAACGGATAAAACTATAAATAGTAACCCTCATCACTTTATGAGCAAAAATCTATATATTCCATAATAGCTAATTCCACAACCTAGCTCTACCTCCAAGGGACAATCAAAAATGAAAGCTTTGCATATACTTTGCGCATCAGCAGCCGTACTCGCTCAAGCGCAAGCAATATGGCCATTTGATTCAGGTAGTTCATCGTCTACCAACAGCGACTCGACAGAGACTAGTCAACCGTCGGATGATGGAGAGTCATGGTTTCAGTCAGTAGTGGGCAACTTTGGTGGAGATGGAAGTGAATCAAGTAGCACAGAAGGAGCTGCCTCAACAGATGATTCTAATCCTTATGCGCCGTTCAATACCACGTGTCCGTCGGGATCTTTGACACGAGATGCAAACGACATTTCGGATCTAGAAAAGAACTATATTCAGAAAAGGCAAGAAATCACAAACAAAAACTTGATTGACTTTCTTCAAAAAAAGTCAAATTTGACTGATTTCGATGCTGAATCATTTATAAATGACAATGCCAAAGATCACAATATCACTATAGGGTTAGCATTTAGTGGTGGTGGCTATCGAGCTATGCTTTGTGGAGCAGGTCAACTTTTAGCTACTGATGATAGATTCGAAGATGCCAATGAACATGGTGTTGGCGGCTTACTTCAATCAGCAACATACATCACCGGTCTTTCGGGTGGAAACTGGCTTGTTGGTAGCTTGGTAATGAATAACTGGCTTTCTGTCGCAGAAATAGTCAATGAGAGTTCATCGATCTGGCAACTTGAAGACTCGATATTGAACCCTAGTGGTATTCGTATTGACAAGACAATAGCATACTATTATGGCCTACGAGAAGCGGTTTTAGCAAAGGAAGAAGCCGGATTCGATACCACTATTACTGATATTTGGGGCAGAGCCTTGTCGTATCAATTTTTTCCCGATGAAAGTGGTGGAGAAAATATAACATGGTCAAGTGTTCGGAACATGTCTCATTTTGAAGACCACACGATGCCTTACTTTATGGTTGTTAGTAATGCAAGAAAGCCAGGTGACTTAATCATCAATGAAAACAGTACCGTCATTGAGGTTTCTCCGTATGAGTTGGGCCTGTGGGATCCATCACTCAATGCATTTGCCGATGTAGAATATTTGGGATCATCGGTGCACTCGGGGAATCCAAATGACACAAATATATGTGTGCGTAATTTCGACAATGCTGGGTTCATTATGGGTACATCATCATCCTTATTCAATCAAGTTTTGCTTCAGTTGGGAAACTACGATATCAATAGTGTTATTAAATCAATCTTGACTGGGTTGTTGTCTCGTTTGAGTTATGCTGAATGGGATATTGCTTCGTATGAACCAAATCCATTCTTTGGACAAGAGAGTGGGGAATCTGTTGCTATGATCAAGAATGAAACGTTATATTTGGTTGATGGAGGTGAAGATTTGCAAAATGTCCCATTTTACCCGTTGATTCAAAACACTCGTGATGTTGATGTAATCTTTGCATTTGACAATTCAGCTGATACTGATGAAAGCTGGCCCAATGCAACATCAATCATTCTGACTTACAAAAGACAGTTTGCTCAGCAAGGTAAAGGAACACCTTTCCCCTTTGTCCCCGATGTTGAAACATTTCTTGACGAAGACTTGTCATCGAAACCAGTGTTTTTTGGATGCAATGCTTCCGATTTGGATGCACTAATCACTTGGCATAACAACAGTGATGTAAATGCCACTGACGTGCCGTTAGTTGTTTACGTGTCGAATCATCATGAATCTTACTACTCAAACTTTTCCACTTTCAAATTGTCGTATGAGAATGCCGAAAAGTATGGCGCCATTAGGAATGGATTTGAAGTCATGTCAAGAAACAATTTAACCGATGATGACAAGTGGTTGACATGTGTGGGATGCGCCATCATACGAAGACAACAAGAAAGATTTGGCCAAGAGCAAAGTGATGAATGTAAACAATGTTTTAAGGAGTATTGCTGGAATGGAGGAGTTAAAGAGGCTGCTGCTGTGAGTAGTGCTAGTGGATTGAGCGAAATCACTGGACTTAGAACTTCATCCGCTCATTCAACATCTTCTTCAACAGCAACATCATCACCTGCATCATCAGAAACAACCTCTAAGACATCGTCATCATCAGATAATGAATCCACATCTTCCGAGAACTCCTCTTCTTCAAAACAGAACGATGGAGTGATCAATAAAGGACAGCCGTCATTTTTCTTCTTATTAGGTAATTTATTATTAGCTATATTGGCTAACTGAGCCAGAAGCTTTACATTTCAATAGATTTCAATTCGTTGTAATCATTGTAGCGAGGTTTCGATGTTGTTTGGCCTCATCTCGAGAAAAAAAAAAAAAAGAATTGGTTTGAGCATCGCTTCTATTTTTTTTTTTCACCTTATTTACAACGATAGATAGTACTCGACTCCAGCCATGGTCAAATCGTATAACCGTTACGACGAGGAGAAGTGCTTTGGGGTTATTACCTCGCACTCGAATATAATCTGGCTTCCGCCAAGTGACTCCCAATCGTCCACATCTGTTGGACGAGCATTAACATCAGGATTAGAAGAGATCCTCATCTGGGACATCAAGACCGGTGAATTGCTACAACGATTAAATGATGGACTTACACCGGGAGCATCAAATGCTAGTACAGTTACAGCACCTAGTCCAGTATCACACTTGGCGTACCACAGAGACACAAAGTTGATTGCAGCAGGGTACAACGATGGAAAGATTAAGATCTGGGATGCAAGTTCTCAATCTGTCTTGATGACATTTGAGGGTCACAAGTCGAGTATTTCAGTGTTGAAATTTGACACGAGTGGAACTAGATTAGTTAGTGGTTCAAATGATACCAGCATTATCATGTGGGATCTTGTAGGAGAACTGGGGCTATTCAAATTGAAAGGACATAAAGGTCCCATTACAGGGTTGGAATTTTTGTCAGAATCAAAGCAAGACCTGGATTTTGATAGTATGGATGACTACATACTTACAAGTTCAAAAGACGGGCTACTCAAATTGTGGGAATTGAAAAGTCAACAATGCATAGAGACTCATTTAGCACACAGTAGTGAATGCTGGTCGATGGGAGTGAATAGTGACAAAAGTATGGTAATTACCACAGGGAACAAAGATCAAGTCAAAGTTTGGGGAGTCGATCTTAGTCGCGAGGATGGAGAAAAGATTTACGAAAGAGGTATGTTTGAGAAAACGAGTAAAGCCAGAGGCAACGAGTTGCATTTCAAGAATATTAAACACGAGGGTGTGCCAATAGAGCTATTTTTAGTACAGAATGCCGACAGAACCATGGAGATATTCCGCGTGAGATCCGAAGACGAAATGAAGAAAGGAATTACAAAGAGGATGAAGAGATTAAAGGATAAAGGTTTAGATGATGAAGAGATTTTGGAATCAATTCAAAGCTCTGAAATAAGCATGCTTATAACACCATTCACAACTGTCAGACTACACGCAAAAATTAGCTCCTGTTTGTGGACAAGTAGTCGAAAGAAGTTACATATCTTAGCAGCATTGAGCAACAATAGTATCGAATATACCAACATTCGTACTCCAGATAATTTGAGAAAAGTCCAACCCACTGATATACATGCAGTAAAGGAACACACAATAGATAGGTTGGGCCACCGGTTCGATATCCGAGCAATGGATATTTCCCCTGACGATGACAAATTACTCGCTACTGCTTCAAACGGTGAGTTAAAAATTTGGAACACCAGATCATATAATGTTATCCGTTCATTCGTTTTGGAAAGTGGTTATGCTCTTTGTTGTAAATTCCTACCTGGTGGATCTTTAGTTGTTGTTGGGTTCAAGAATGGAGATTTGGAGTTGTACGATTTAGCCACTTCGTCACTTGTTGATCGCGTTGAAAAAGCTCATCAGGTGGTTGATGCATCAGGGGATGACAACAGTGCAGCAATTTGGTCTTTGGATTTGACCTCGGATGGTAAGACATTGGTGACAGGTGGCAATGATAAATGTGTTAAATTTTGGAACTTTAAAGTTGAGCAGGATATAGTCCCTGGGACAAATACTATCGTATCACAACTCAAATTTGTTCATACGCAAACTTTGGATTTGAATGAAGATGTATTATGTGTGAGAGTTTCACCTGATGACAAGTATCTTGCTGTTTCTTTGTTGAATAATAATGTCCAAGTGGTTTTCTTGGATTCGTTGAAATTGTTCTTAACATTGTATGGACACAAGCTACCAGTGTTATCAATTGATATCTCTTCTGACTCCAAACTTATAATCACTTCCTCAGCAGACAAGAACATCAAGATTTGGGGATTGGATTTCGGTGATTGTCATAAATCAATCTTTGCTCATCAAGACTCGGTCATGAATGTCAAATTCATTGGAGAAACTCACAATTTTTTCTCCAGTGGGAAAGACGGGCTTATCAAGTATTGGGATGGAGACAAGTTTGAATGCATACAACAGCTACCAGCACATCAAAGTGAAGTGTGGTGTATGGCTATTAGCAAGAATGGATTATTCATGTGTTCAACATCTCATGACCATTCAATTAGATTGTGGTCCGCTACAAGCGATCAGGTATTTTTAGAAGAAGAGAGGGAGAAGGAAATGGAAGAATTGTATGAAACGAAGTTATTAGAACAATTAGATCAAGATGAGCCCGTGCGAGCTGAAGGAGATGTGGAACAAGAAGATGAAGATGGAAGTGGTGATGTCGCCAAAGTTGGTAAGCAAACAATGGAGACACTAAAAGCGGGTGAAAAATTGATGGAGGCGTTGGACATTGGTATTGAGGATTTGGAAGCCACCAGAGCCTATGAATTGGAGTTGAAAACAAACAAACACGCAATCAGACCCACCCCGAATGCAGCTTTACTTGCTTTCAATATGACGGGACCTGAGTATGTCCTCGACACTTTGATCAAGATTAAACCGTCACAACTTGATGACGCTTTGGTTGTTTTGCCCTTTTCATACTCTCTAAAATTGTTGCAAGTAATGGAAATTTGGACTAATAAAGAAAACATTTCAAGGAATGTGACCCGATTGTCACTAATCTGCAAGGTTTTGTTTGATATAGTTTCATCCAATTCCAAGGAGTTGATTCATCAAAAGGATCCACACATAAAGAATCAATTGATTGCTGTCAAGCAGCAATTACGTGACAATATATCAAAGACAAGCACAAAATTAGGGGTAAACACTCAAGGTTTAAGGTTTATCAAGCAACAATGGAAGCTAACTCACTCACAAGAGTTTATTGATGAGGAAGAGCAACGGCAATATAATGATAAACATGCAATTAAGAGACTGTATAAAACAATATAGAAGGTAGTGTAATGAATTTCGTCTGTATTACTTGTGTCTGAAATGTTTATACTGCTCATAGTGGATTAAAAATTAACAATCTTCACAGCTGCAACCCTATGTTATCCATTGGTTTACCCTGAAAGGGCAGTCACTCCGACTTGTTTTCCATATGTGGTTCGTTTTATTCAGGTAGCGTTTCCACATTTTTTTCCCGCACGCTTTTTAATCTCTTTATTATTTTGTTAATGTATTTTATTTTTTTTATTTTTCTTAGGAATAGAGTTTTCAAACAACTTTACAAGACTTTACGACATCATTTGGTTTTTTCAAACGGGTTAGTACAACTCTTTTTGTATTCATCAGTTGTAATACAACCCTGTATCTGATCTGTCCGAGTTTGATAGCAGTTAACAAAGTAGTGCTGAAGGCGGAGAAGAAGCATAATATTCAGTGGTCCTTTTTTTTTTATTATTTTCCTTCAATAAAGAGCTATCAAAGGATATATGATGAATATCAACAATGGTGTCCCAAATGGTAACAACATGGCCGGAGTTCCTTCATGGCATGGCATGTATACAGGCGAAGAGAGACAGAGAGTTGTTCAGATTATAATGGATACTTTGTCTGACCTTCATGGCACAAACCCAAACTTTGATTTTCAAAAGTTGACAAAAATGGCGCAAGATTTTGAGAGAATAGTTTATGAGAAATCTCCATCACGAGATGATTATTTGAAAGCGATTAAGCTGAAGGTAAGTCAGTTGAGATTGCAGAAACAACAAGTGAACGGTGGCCAATCAGTTTCACCAAACAACCAGGTGAACCAACAGCAGCAGCAGATTTCTCAACAAATGGCACGCAATGCACTGAATACGAATCCAAATATGGGCCCCGCAAATCCACAGAACTTGCAATTTTTACAACAACAAGCTCAAGCTCGTAATCAATCGCAAGCTCAAATTCAGGCACGACAACAACAGCTTCGACAAATGGTCAATAGTCAGCAGGGTCAAGGAATGCAATCATCTCGACCATTGGGGGCGGTACAACCAAACCCACAACAGCAGACAACTCAACAACAGCTGCAACAGCAACAACAACAACAACAACAACAAACCAATTTCACACAGAGACAAGCATTGAATGCCAATGGCCCCACAGGCGCAGATCAACAGGTTCCTCCTCAACTTCTTCAGCTCATTCGAAGCTCCCCCATACCTCCACCTTTACTTACCAAAATACCCAATTTACCCAAGGGTGTGACTACTTGGAACCAAATTTTTGATTGCATCAAAAGAAAAGTCATTTCTCAAGATATTCTTCCCTTGGTGAGGGATATCCATTCTACTCATATGCAATTGGTTATGCGTCAACAACAACAAAAGATGAATGTTCGTAATGAGGGTAATATAGCTGGTAACAATACGAATCAAATCAATGATAACGAATTAAAAACGAATCAAGGAAACCCTCCAATTGGACAGGTAAACTTTAACAACCTTACTCCTCAACAGCGACAACAGTTGTTACAAAGGCAGCGCGAATCGCAGCAACAACGTCAACTATCACTGGGAGCAAATCAACCTGGGCCGGGATTGAATCAAGATTTTGGTCAACAAGGTCTTCCTCAGCAACAAGGGTTATCCCAACAAGGCCCCCCTCGACCTGTACCTCAGCAGCCTGTTCCCGCTCAAAAAGCGCCATTCCAACATCCTCAACTGCAACAGCAGCAGCAGCATCAACAGCAACCTCAGCAGTCATTTGATCAAAGACCACCACAATTTCAAGTTACTCAACAAGATTACGCAAAATATTCAAACGACGCATTAACGTTGCTCAACCGTTTACAACAGCAAAAGCAAATTGCTGGTCAGCTTGATTCCAACATGAAGGAGACTTTTATTCGAAAGTATATCCTTCATCAAAAAAACCAACTCTGGAAACAACAAATCGCAGCGCAGAGTGGCTCAACGGGACTAGGAATACAAAATGCCCAGTCACAAGCTCAGCAACCCATCCCTCAAATCGCTCCAAATGTCCCAATCCCCATGCAACTGAATGGTGGTAATCTGCAAGGTAAACAAGTGCCAATCTCCCAACAAGGACTGCCTATGATTGGTACGTCAAACACTCCACTGATGAAGCCTAATATGGCCCCACTGAACAATCTATCGTCCCCTGTACCGAACCAGAGGGGCCCAGTGATGAATGACTCTTCGGCTCCTCCTGGAAGGGCTGGTCCAGCAGCTGCTAACCCCAGTTTGAGCTCCTTACTCCCTCCTCTTACCGATGAGGCAAAACTTCGTCTCAGACAGTTAATTGAGGAAGTCTCAAGAAACAACGTATTGTTGCGAGATGTGACGACATTGCTTTCTCCAAAAGACAAGGGTGCAGTAAGAGACTCGATGAACCGAATCCAGGAAGAATATGGAAATGTCGATTCGATTATAAGCTATTTTTACTTATTCACTAAAAATATCGAAGGAACAAAGAGACTCATTCAAATGAAGTATATGACAAAAAACATTTTGGAAAACTTGAAGCGAGGAGTTTACTTAGCGGGCCCAGATTTGCTAGACAAGTTGAGAAATCAGTATGCCAAATATTTTGATTATGTTAAGGAGCAAATATCCCAACGCAGACAACAAATTGTAGGTGGCAGGAATCCAGGGGTACCTCCGCAACCTCACGCCATTCAAGGTCAGCAACAACAACCACCCCTACCACCAGGGCAGCAACAACAATCACAACCACGAGGACCACCACAACCTCAGATGCAAGCTCAAGGTGTCCAGCCTATGGTACAGAATGCTCAAGGAGTGATTGAACAAATGTTTGGAAATTCGAATGTGCAAAATTCGCCTCATTTGTTTGCACCAACTTTCAATCAATCCCCGCAACAACTCAACCAGGGTCTTCCTCCTCAGATACCACAACAGCAGCAGCAGCAGCAGCAGCAATTTGCAAACCAAGGCATGCCAATGGTGGGTGGTTTGGGACCTCAACCAACTCAGCAGCAGATGCAAATGAATCAGACGTGGGGTAATGCTGGTAACGTACAAAATAATATGCAACAGCAATTTGCTCCTAATGGCCAACAACAAGGTGTGCAACAGGTACCTCTACAACAACGCAACTCGGTGCTGCAAACAAAGCCCAAGAAGGCGCCACCAAAGAAAAAGCGTAATAGTACGGCAGCCGCCGCAGCCACTCCTAATGCCATTGCATCGTCTATAAAAACACCCCATAATGTGGCTACACCACAGATTCAAAATTCATTGCAATCTCCGCAAATCAAAAGCACTCCAGCCCCATCAGCACCAACACCGAAACCCAATGCCCCGCCTAGTGTACCTGCAACAACCGCACCATCTACAGGTCCCGCTACTGTTAGTGGGACCACGCCAAATACACACACCACACCAGAGATTGACATTTTTTCAATGTCAAGCGATCTGGTTAAGCGAAGGGAGCTTTCCCTCACTGACCCACAACAGTTCTTTGTTGAGTCTTTGAGAAAGCTTCTTGAGTTGGATGGACAAAGTAAAGAGTCGCGCGTTAATTCTGCGGCTACACTTTGTGCTATAAGTACTAGTTTTAGACAAGTTCAAGAAATTGATGAAGTATGTGAAAACGTTTTTTAGGGATTTTAATACACGATAAATTGAAAAAGAGTAGGCTTGTTTCAACTGAGTGTGTTAGTTTCATGCTCAATGTTTGTGTGGCTCGCGAAAGTTGACTCGAAAAAAATGGAAATTATGACATATGAATCAACAAAAACACCCACCGTGAATCGAATTCAATATGGCCCCGCTATTCAACCCAGAAGATAAGAAAATCTCAGTGGCATTTGTATGCTTAGGCAACATGTATGACACAATAATCTCTCTTCCCCCCATTGCGTTCTAGACAAGTACTAACTGTTGTCCTTTAGTTGTCGGTCCCCAATGGCAGAAGCCATTTTCAAGCATAGAGTCCAAGAGTTGGGATACGCACCATATTTTAAAAATATTGAATCATTCGGTACTTCGGGATGGCACATAGGCGAACCACCAGATTCTCGATCGGCCAAAACTTGCAGAAAACATGGAGTGCCCGTTCAACACTTTGCGCAACAAATCAGTTCCAAAGATTTCGAGAGGTTTGATTACGTTATTGGTATGGATGAAAGTAACTTATCGGACTTGATGTATACGAAACCAAAAACAAGCAAGGCGGTTGTTGATTTGTTTGGTAGGTGGAGAACTAATATGGAGTTTGATAAAATTGTGGGAGATCCTTATTATGGAGGCATTGATGGATTTGAGTACAACTTTAACCAAATCTGTCATTTTACTGATGAGTTCTTGAAACAAGAAATAGGAACATTAGAGTAGATAGTGATATTATAGAAAAAAGTTATACATTTGTGAGCTTTTTAAGGTGTGCTAGTTCTCTGTGGAAGAGAGCTGCTGGTTGCGAAGAATTTTTTTTTCTTTTTTGCTTCTCACTCTCACTCGAAATCGATTTTTACAACACAAGTTTTCGAAGTCACCACAAGCTTTTCAGATAATCTCTATCGATCAATTCGAAAAATGAGTGCCAGAAAACTACAGCAGGAGTTTGATAAGGTCAATAAGAAGATTGCCGAGGGTCTTGCGGCGTTCGATGACACCAAGGAGAAGATGCAAAGTTGTGAAGTTCCTTCACAAAGAGACAAGTTGGAGAATGACTTGAAGAAGGAGTTGAAGAAACTACAAAGGTCGCGAGATCAGTTAAAGATATGGTTGGGTGATAGTAGTATAAAACTAGACAAATCTTTACTACAAGAAAATCGAACAAAGATCGAACACTCTATGGATATATTCAAGGAGTTGGAAAAGTCATCCAAAATCAAGCAATTTTCAAACGAAGGGTTAGAGCTACAACGAGAGAGCAAGAAGCTGTCACGTTTTGGAGATGTAGAGAAACTACAAGAGGCATGCGATTACATTTCAGGAGTGATTGAGCAGTTGAACAACCAGAATGAAGAATTGGACCAGGAGTTGGATTCACTTGGAACTCAACTGAAAAAAAAAGGTGGCTATTCTCTACAAGGTTCGATAGAGGATCTCAAGTACAAGATAGACCGAAATAACACTCACATTGAGAAGTTAGAAGAGGTTTTGGATAATTTAGAGAATGACAAGTTAGATCCTGCCAAAATTGATGATATCAAGGATGATCTAGATTACTATGTTGAGATGAACCAAGACGAAGATTATGTTGAGTATGATGAATTTTACGATCAGTTGGAAGTTGCTGATGACGAAGAAGAAGAGTTGGAAGTGGAAGGAAGTTTGGCACAAATGGCTGCAGAATCGTTTGAAGAAGAGGAAAGAAAGAGATTGGAGCTCCAACAATTGGGAACCCAACAGCCAGAAGCCACGAGGGCAAGCCAATCTTCTGCATCCTCATCCACGGCACCGCCACCGCCACGCCAAGCAAAATCCGGATCTGTGTCGTCATCCTCGGATGCTCATTCACACGGGCAACATCATGCAAACACGACTACCGGTAGTGTGAAAGCTGAAGTGCTGGCAAATGGTACTGTTGCTACTACTACTACTACTACACCAGTAAAGAAAGCCAAGCCAATGAATGTGGTGCCAGCACCTCCCCCACCGCTCACCAGTACTGTTTCTTATTCAAGTGCGATCAAAGCTGCACAAGCAGCCAATGCTCAGGAATCAACCGCTTCGTCTGTACCAAATAATATGCCCAGTGCAAACAATACTCCAAAGGTTAACAATGATGTACCTCTTGCTAAAGCGTTGGCGTCTACTACTTCCAGTACACCTATCAAAGCACCACCCCCAGGTTTGAGTCAGCCACTTTCATCTGTGAGGTCGCAATCTGCGTCCCCACTTACGAGTGACTCTAACTTAAACGACATGGATCAGCGAGCATCGCAGCAATTAAAGAAGAAGTTATCAAATACTTCACAAGCGTCATCGGCTTCTAATTATGATTCTGGTTTGGGTGACTCATTCAATTTGTTGATGAATATAACCAGCAGTCGATTAAATGATCCATTACCCATTCAATCTGTTGGCAATTTGCTAGAGACATCATTGTTAAACTGTCCTGATTCATTTGATGCAGAAAAACCACGTCAATATGTGCCATTGAACGTTCATCCGTCGCTGATTGATTACCCTCAAGAGCCAATGTTTGAATTGAATTCTGCACACTATATGCTGAGATTTGATGATGACACATTGTTCTTTTGCTTTTACTATAGTGAAGGTATTGACAACTTTGCTAAATTCAATGCAGCAAATGAGTTGACGAAAAGAGGTTGGGTATTTAATACTGAAGTCGGTCAATGGTTTTCCAAAAAGGAGACCAAACCTTCTGGATCAAAGAGATTGCTGATGTTGCTTCAAAAGGAAGACTCTGTAGAACCTCAAGGTGAAGTTAATGGTGATGCTCCATTTAAGAAATACTTTGATGAAAAGACATGGCTCGTTAGAAATGCAAACCTGAAGAAAGTATAGTGGTACTGCCAATTGTTCCGTACATACATAACTTTACTCAATTGTGTACACCCGCCTAAATTCTGAAATATTTAAGTAGTTGTTGTATTATAAACTTTAGAAAAAGTTGATGATGAAATGGATGTAAACTGATTGTCACAGTAGAGAATGCCCTAGAAGAGAAATCACAAAGCGAAAAGCCGAGGGTGAATACGGTATCAGTTAACTGTACGTTGTAGAAAGAACACACACACGCCATCGCTAACACTGGTCTGAGAAACGGTTTTCTGGCAATCTCGATCCAAAATTTTGTACTTCGAGACCACCAGATCCCCAAATTGATTTTCCATATTCGCTTAAACGTAAAGGAAAGGGCAAAAAAAAAAGAATCGAAAGTGTGTTGCACAAAAACAACGTGATTCACGCGATTCCATTTTCAGAAGATAAAAATGAAGTCGTGAAACAAATTTAGGATTGAGAGTGTAGTGAAAAGCTTGTAGGAGGATCGTTAAAAGGATGAGAGTAAAAGCCGACCAAAAGGAACAGTTAACTGGTCTACCTAAAGTATAAAATATCTCATAAAATTCAACATTGCACCCCTTTTTAGACCCACGTCTTTAATCTTGTTTCGTGTAATTTCTGTCCAAAACTTTTTTTTTTTTTTTTATTTCCTCCCCTTTGTGCAGAAAACGGTACGATTTCAGCATCGCCTTTGGTAATTTGACTTTTTAACTATTTCGTTTAACTTACTTTCTTATACAAAGCCTCAGGCTCTCACTATCGCTCCCAAGAAGACAACTTTTATTCAAGACATAACAGATTGACCCATTCAAGTACTGAAGACCACCACCACATAATCATCATTGAGACAAATGGCGGTCACGAATTCGTATATTTTTGAATACGGGGACCTAGTACAGAGAGATGAAGATAATGACGGGTGTGTTACAAACTGTCCTACACTACCCAAGTGTGTTTGTAGTAAAAAGAATGAAGTTTGTTTTCAAGTTTCACAGACATGTGCCAAATGTGCTTACAACAAGTGTGAGATCGATCCGTCATCTCACCACACAAATACAGGAGCAATTGTTGGTGGGGCTATCGGAGGAGTTGTGCTTGTTGCCTTGCTCGCTGCGTTATATTATTATTTTCGTGTGTACAAGAAGAAGCCACCAGTATTGTTAGATGACGAATATGACTACAGTTATCAGGATGAAGATACAGACGGGATTGTTTCCGATAAGGGGGGAGGATATGCGTTGCATAGTTTGGCCAGTAGAGGAGCCAATAACTCACGGTCTAACATTCTGGACCAATTAAGTCCAACAGAGTCACATTTCTCTGGTATTGGTAAACGCGAAGGTCACTTGAATAATACGGTCTCTTCTCCAACACATACTCACTTTGGTAAAGATGCAACTGCAACTGCAACTGCAACTGCAACTGCAACTACAACAGCAACTGCGGCAAGGGCAGGGGCAGGGGCAGGAGCAGGACAAAAGGGTCCTCACGGGGGGCATAATGGTGCAGTTGCTGGCTCAGCTACACTTGAACGACCGCCCATGCGTCGGGTACTTTCTGGTGAGGCAAGGGCTAAAGCCAAAAGAAGAATATCTTCATATGAATCATTCACTCGTCCAAATGCTCTTAAACTGAAGTCAAGACAACAACAACAATTGGCAGCTCAACAAAGGCGAGCAAGGCAGCAGAAGATTATCAAACAAGCTAATATGCACCAACAGCAACAACAGCAGCACATGCAACAGCAGCAGCAGCATCCACAGGGAAGCGATGGAGCTAATCAAATTTACATGAATCATTCACATAGGAGTTCAGTTGCCACATCGATTTCCAATGCGTCAAACATATTACCAATTGCCTATATTCCCGGTGTCACCGTTCGACCAACTAAGAACAATACGAGGTCTTTATATTCTTATGATTCAGAGTCTTTGTTTTCTGATTTGAACACAATTGAGAATGCCAGTATTGTTGGAGAGAATGTAGCTGGTGTTCAAGGACAAGCAGCCAGTGTTCCCCCAAGTGGAGGTGGTAATGGCACAGGTGCTGTTACAAATGCATCTCCAGCGACAATGACTGCAATCAAAGCTCAACCTAAATTGGTAAATGTAGACAAGATAGAGGAAGAGGAAGAAGATGAAGATTTGAATGAAGAGGATGAAGATTCATTTGATATAATCCCCCATCACGGATTTACTATAAAGTCAATTCGGGATGACACAGATGATAGTGATATTGATTCGGATATTGGTCAAATTACAAGAGCGACATCAGTGAAACGATTGAATAAGAAAAGCATTAGTCATTCCGATGTTGAAGGTACGACAATGAGAAGTTCAGATCACACGCCAAGTAGTCTAGCGCATACTCGGGAGATTTTGATAAACAGTGAATCGTCACTGAATATATCTCATATTCCTGCTGATGTGATTCGATATAATGATACTGACTCCAATCGAGATGTTGCATCCACTGTTGGATCATTCCTTTTTGACATTGAATTTGAGGACAATTCTGCATCTTCACCGTCAAATATTGCTTTTGATGAGTCGAATCGCAAGGGGAGTCCATTTGCTGACGGTAGTGATTAGAGACATATTTAAGGACAAAAGATAACTGAATCTAATTGTAGGACATAAGCGTTAGTGAAGGGTAGCGAGCCACCATTTTTTGTAGTGAAAAGTTTTCCTATATCCGATAGTGCGGAAATGATACAAAACGAAAAGAAACGTTAAATACCAACAAAACAAAGGGGATTCTACACAAAGTTATGTATACTCTACATGATGAATTTGCTGGACGAATCTCACGTGGGAAGGAGGATAAGCAAAAATCTGGGAGAAACAGAAATGTTATTTGTTGGGGATGATGTTATGAGTTTTGTGTTTAAAGTACAACTTTTCCAACCAAAAGCTTTTCCGGAATGGGTAACAAAGTCATTGGGTGGTGGTAAAACTACTGCCCTCTGTCGCTAGAGCCGCTTTGGTGTAGCTATACAGTTGAGCCGTTCTGTGTGTGTGTGTGTGTGTATGTGTGTGTAAATATGCGTTTAAAGAGTAACATCAATGTGTCAAATCAAGTATGTCTGCGTTTGAAGTGAATATAGCAAAAGAATGCAACATTATGTAATGAGGTTTTGATGAAAAAGAAACCTTTTTTTTTTTTCACTGTTGTCCGAAATGTAACTTATTGACAATAGCTTTGTGCGAAGTAGTAGTTGTTGATGAAAAAAATTGCCCCATATTTCATTCACAATTGGGGCGGGGCGATCGAGATGTAGCCTAGATCAAGTTCTCTACAGGTTAGGACATCAATTTTGCTATTTCAGGGTGTCTCGGAAAGATTGTAGTTACAAATCCGTTAAGAAATTCAAGTTCTCTATTACTACTATTATGTAATTGATTAATAAATTGCGTATGTATATGCAGGATTTGCCATTTTGCCCATTTTTTTTTGATTTCCTCCGACAAAAACGTGAATTTGTCAAATTTATAGCAATTTATTATAAATAACAATTGCTTCCTTTCTTCTTTCTTCTCTTCTTCTCCTTCTCTTCTTCCAACAATTGTACTCAAACCAAAAGAATTCAAACTACAATGTCTGCAATTGATAAGTTATCCGTCAGTACTATCAGAGGTTTATCCGTTGACGCCGTCAATGCCGCCCAATCTGGTCACCCAGGTGCTCCATTGGGTTTAGCCCCAGCTGCTCATGCTTTGTTTAGAAAGATGAAGTTTAACCCACAAGACCCCAAATGGATCAACAGAGATAGATTCGTCTTGTCCAATGGTCATGCTTGTGCTTTGTTATATTCCTTGTTGGTTTTGTATAAGTACGATTTAACTGTTGATGACTTGAAGCAATTTAGACAATTGAACTCCAAGACCCCTGGACATCCAGAAAGATTGGACACCCAAGGTGTCGAAGTCACCACTGGTCCATTGGGTCAAGGTATTTCCAATGCTGTTGGTATTGCCATTGCTCAAAAGCAATTTGCCGCCACTTATAACAAGCCAGATTTTCCAATTTCAGACTCCAAAATCTATTCATTTGTTGGTGATGGTTGTTTAATGGAAGGTATTTCTTCTGAAACTTCTTCTTTGGCTGGTCACTTACAGTTGGACAATTTGATTGCATTTTGGGATGACAATAGAATTTCCATTGATGGTGACACTGCTTGTGCCTTTACTGAAAATGTTCCAGAAAGATACAAGGCATATGGATGGAAAGTTTTGGAAGTTCATGATGCCAACACCAACATTGAAGCCATCTCTGATGCCATTGATGAAGCCAAGAAGATCAAGGGTGCTCCAGTCTTAATTAGATTGGTCACCACTATTGGTTACGGTTCCGAACTTGCCGGTACCGGAAAAGTTCACGGTGCTCCATTAGCAGCTGACGATATTAAGCAATTGAAAAAGAGCTGGGGTTTTGATGCTGAAGAACAATTTTTCATTCCAGATGAAGTTGCCAACTACTTTGCCGAAAAGGTTGAAGAAAACAAGAAGGAACAACAAGCTTGGGAAAAATTGTTCAGTGAATATAAAGCTAAATATCCAAAGGAGGGTGCTGAAGTTCAAAGAAGATTGGATGGTAAATTACCAGATGGATGGAAGAAGGCCTTACCAACTTATACTTCCAAAGACAAGCCAGCTGCTACCAGAAAATTGTCAGAAACAGTCTTGAATGCTTTGTATCCTGTTATTCCTGAATTGATTGGTGGTTCTGCGGACTTGACTGGTTCTAACTTGACGAGAGCTGCCAACTCTGTTGATTTCCAACCACCATCTACCGACTTGGGTAACTATTCTGGTAGATATATCAGATATGGTGTAAGAGAACACGGTATGGCTGCCATTATGAATGGTATTGATGTTTTCGGTGCCAACTACAGAAACTATGGTGGTACATTCTTGAATTTCGTTTCATACGCTGCAGGTGCCGTTAGATTGGCTGCATTATCACACCAAGGTGTTATCTTTGTTGCCACTCATGATTCTATTGGTTTGGGTGAAGATGGACCAACCCATCAACCTATTGAAACTTTGGCTCATTTAAGGGCTATTCCAAACATGTCAGTTTGGAGACCAGCTGATGGTAATGAAGTTTCCGCTGCTTACATTTCCGCCATTGAAGGTCTTGATCGTCCAACTGTTATTGCTTTGACCAGACAAGGTGTTCCTCAATTGGAACACTCTAGCATTGAAAAGGCTTTGAAGGGTGCTTACACTGTCTGGCCACAAGAAAAATCAGACATTATTATTATTTCTTCTGGTTCTGAAGTTTCCATCTCCATCGATGCCGCTAAGGAATTGGAAAAGAAGGGAGTTAAGGCTTCTGTTGTTTCCGTTACCGATTTCTACACTTTTGACAAGCAACCAATTGAATACAGATTGGAGGTCTTGCCAGATGGTGTTCCAATCTTGTCGGTTGAGGTCTTGTCCACTTTCGGATGGTCCAAGTACTCTCATGAACAATTTGGTTTGAACAGATTCGGTGCTTCAGGAAAAGCTGGTGATTTATACAAGTTTTTTGAATTTACTCCAGAAGGAATTGCCAAGAGAGCTGAACAAACTATTAAATTCTACAAAGGAAAGACAATCTACTCTCCATTACACACCGCTTTTGAAGAGTTGAAGTAATCACTGTGTTAGGTTTGATAGTCCTTGAGTATTGGATGTAATTCAAATATAGAACGTTTTCATTAAACCATCTCATTTACTTGTAAGTATCGAGAACATATCTACCCAATATTTTATTTTCTTCCATCTCTTGAAACACGCGTTCCACCTCCAGCAAACCAACAACTTTAATTGGGCATTTAACCAAACCTCTATGGAAGAAATCAATTGCTTCGGTAGTGTCCCATTTGGTTCCCACATATGAACCTCTAATAGTAACTTGTTTAACAACAGCAGTCAAGATATCAATTGAGAGTTTTGCGTTTGGTGGCAATCCAATCAAGATTACAGTTCCACTGGCTCTAACATAATCCACACTCATTTGAATAGCTTGCTCAGAAGATGCGACATTTAATGCTGCATGAGCACCTCCATCAGTAATGGCAATGATATCTTGAGCAACATTTTTTGATTTGGTAAAGTCGACATATGCTTCAGCACCCAAACTCTTTATAAATTCCCCCTTTTCTTCACCCCCATCAATCCCCACCACTCTCAACCCCATGGCTTTAGCATATTGAATCGCTAAAGACCCCAACCCACCAGCAGCTCCAGAAATGGCAACCCACTGGCCCGGTTTAGCTTCTGATGATTTCAAGCCTTTGTAAACTGTGATACCAGCACACAATATTGGTCCCACTGATTTCAAATCGATATCCAGAGGTAATTTTGCCGCTTGAATGGCGTCAGTAGCACAGTATTGTTGAAAAGTACCATCCATGGTGATTCCATTTAAAGTTTTGGTAGGACAAATAGCTTCATTTGATTGTTGACAATGTTCACAATTCAAACATGTTGCGTTGACCAATTTCACTCCGGCTAAATCACCAACGGACCATCCTTGAACATTCTCACCAACTGCAACTACAACACCTGCACCCTCGTGACCACCAACCAAGGGAAGTTTGTATGGGATTGGCCAGCCACCTTTCCATGCAGTTAAGTCGGAATGACACACACCAGAATACTTGATATTGACGAGGATTTCCGTAGGCTTGATTTGAGGCACTGGAATGTCTTTGTACATCAATGGGCCGCCATTGGTTTCAAATATGACGGCTTTTTGAGTTTTAGGGATTTCAGTAGACATGGTGGGTGTTTCGTTACGTGGGTTAGAAAAAAAGCGACGATGATCTCAAGCAGGATTGGCTATTTGGTTCCATCCTTGATAGGACAATGCCAATCATATTTATAGCACTGTAGATGATTTTGTGGGGTACACTATATAATAATAATTGGTCTGATTTAGTGGGGAAGGGAGGGGGGGGATCACCAAGAAAAATAACTAAACAAAGCAAAAAGTCGGCCTTGTAGAGGTGTTCAATATTTGATGGGTAACGTATCCGGACTTAGCACATAAACTAGCTATGCCACGCTTTTTTTGTTCTACGGACCAACCTTCTCCTTTTGGTGAAATTGAATAACATAATCGATTTTTAACGAATGCAGTCAGCGAGAATCGCATGAGCTGTCAAGGGGGTGTTGATTAAAACGAGCTAATCTTGATGTATCGTGAAGCAATCTACACGTATGAATGTGATGAAAATAGCGTATGCTTCGTGAAATTGAAATGTGGGGAAGACAAAGGAGCTGAATTTAAATCCGATATGTAAACAAGTTACAAAATGGATCTAGATTCCCGCATTACCAACTGTCAAACCTTATCCGTCGTTTGCTAAAATATCATCTTGATAAGCAAGACTCCAAATGTATGAACTTTCTCGACTGTTTCCTGATCAACGAATATACCAAGTAATCTTGATATACATAGTTGTTATCTTCTTGACATCTGCGACCCCACTGGTATATACAAGTACCTTGATTTGACTCCGTCAAAATGATCAAATAGTTATTGCAATGAAAGTTGCTACGCGTGGGTATGGAAACGTTACCTGAACTGAGAACCTTGTCATGACAATGTATCACTTTCTTGGGCTGAATGGCGTGATTATCATTCGGACGCTTGTAATTCGTTGGCAGAAAAAAAAACACTTCACAAGATGCGTGCGTTTCAAGGGCCGCCAATGCGAACAGGCAAGAAATGCAGCCAAGGCTGGTACAGTACAAAGTCATTTAACTACCAACCTACATAGAATAATATACATGTCGTTGAAATCACTACCGAAGAACTCCAATGTCGCTGTATTGGGAGCAGGAATCCTGGGACTTACATTCACATACTTTTTGAGTAAATTGCGACCCGACTTGAACATTGAAATATTTGAAAAATCCAATAGACCAGGTGGCTGGATGTATCTGCCACACCTTCATGTTACTAAAACCGGTGAGTCTATTTTGTTGGAGAAAGGACCACGAACATTACGAGGGATTAAAAATGGGAGTTTGTTTATGATTGATATCTTACGAGACTTGAACATACAAGATCAGGTTGAAGTTATTCACAAATCAAGTAATGCTAATCGAAAATACATAACTGATGCACAAGGTGAAATTGTGCAGGTTCCTAATTCGTTGGCAACGACAATTGATTTCTTCAAACACGTTCAATGCGTTGACGGGAAATTGATCAAAGGGTTGATAAAAGAGCCATTTGTGAAACCATTGGCTCACGACGAGACTGTTGAACAGTTTTTCAAGCGAAGATTTGGGAGCACTGCATTGACTGATAATGTTGCTAGTGCGATCATGCATGGTGTGTATGCTGGTGACATTGGTAAATTGAGTATGAAAAGTGTGATGCCGTTTTTGAAGGATGTGGAAACCCAATCTGGATCCATTGTAAAACACATATTAAGATCAATTGTGAAAAAATCGGCAAAGAAGAATGGGTTGGAATTGCTGACTGAATTGCAATTATATGAAAAGTTGATTTCACCAGGGGCTAATTTCTTTGCCTTGCAAGATGACCTCAAAGCATTTCCTATGATTAAGCTCAAGGATGGGATGGAGACTTTTCCCAAACACTTAGCCAAGTACTTGGTCAACAACACAAACACAAACATCCATTATGGGACTCCAGTTCGACAATGTGATCCTAAATTAGGAGAGGTGAATGGGCAGTCATTCGATCATGTTAGAAGCACAATCAACAGCCACTCTTTAGCTCAAGCTTTACCTCAGGAGAATCCCCTTGTGCCAGATTTAAAGTCAGTTGAATATGTTAGCATTTTCTTGACGAATTTGTATACCAAAAAGCCAGTTTTGTTGCCAAAGAATAAACCAGGTTTTGGATTTTTGAGACCACGTCATCAAAACATTGATAGGAACCCACAAGCGCTACTTGGGACAATATACGATTCAGATATCGAGAATAATGTACAAGGCTTATTTACTGGAGAAAAAGCCACTCCAAATGAGTGCAACAAGATAACTATAATGATGGGTGGTCATTATTACAATTGTTGGAACATCCCATCAAACAAATTGAACTTGAAAATTGTCAGGGATGTGTTGCAGGAGAAGTTGAAAGTAGATCTATCAAAGTATAATATTAAAGTCATTGATGAAGGACAAGAGTTGGAAGTGGATTCAATCGAGCCCAATGATATCGTAATCAGCTACTCCTTGCATAAAGATTGTATTCCGCAATACAATTTGGGATACCAAGAGTTGAAAGCTAGAGCACTTGATGTTTTGGAGAAAAACAATTACAAGCTATCATTTGGCGGCACTGTATTTGCTGAAGGACTCGGGGTTCCCGATTGTGTTAGCAATTCATTTACTGACGCTGTTAAACTCATGTAAATAGTAAACTGTGCTGGCATTGTACACATTGAATCTTCTGCTTATAGAAACAACAATTTCTTCTTCCTCGGGTAGTAAAAGAAGAGGGGTGAAAGTTTTCATCTTGAGGTGTCCCCTCACCATATAACCCACTTTGACTATAGAAACTACCCATCCTGCATTATGTGCGAGTAAATTAGACATTGGCCAATTTAGGGGGAGCATCAGTTAACGATGACCACCAAAACCGAATGAGGAGATTGGTAAGTATGTACTTGGTACGGAGGGGCATGTTAAAAAGGTGGTGTCACCATATCCTCCCACGTCATGACAACTATAGCTGGACAAGACAGGCCCAACGTACTATCATCTTCCTGGTTTGTTGCTTGCTCCCAATCTCCGCGGTTTTAGTTCCAAATTTGAAATTTTCAAGTTTTTGTGTAAGGATACTTCAATCATCTTTTTTGCTATGACGACATAATATTTACTGACATTGCTACCAATCACAGTCTACAATATAGTTGGATACATAGTTAAACTTTTAGATGCCACATCCACAAGTTCCATGAAGGTGTACATAAGATGTCAATAAACACAACTACTCGTAAGCAGGTTTATTTCTCCTTTTTCTATCAAAAACGTAACATAGTTATCACCCAATCTGTTTGTTTATATTATTTAATGGTCTAGTGGTATACAACTTTTTGTGAGAGATTTAATTATTTCACACAGACAGCAATTTATGGAAAGAAGCCAAAGAAACAAAAAAAGTTAAAGTAAATAAAACAGGACAAAACTTCAAACCACACAATTTTGTTTAATTTTCTTTTTGGAAGGAAATAAACTCAATCAACTCCCCCCCTCTTATTAGCCTTATACGACGACACTTACACACCAAGATTATCATTGACATTTGGAAATTACAGTAGCTATAACACTAAAGTGCAACATAGAGAACCATTTAGAGACTAAGAGTTTAAAGATAGACAGTCAATTTCTTCCCCGTTAGACTCAGATCAACTTTTGCATCACAATTTCGATATACATCACAACGCTATTGAAAAAATGACGGAAGCATCACCAGTTAGTGCGTCTTTGCTCCGGTTGAAGCTTTTGGATGCTTTGAGAAGTGGAGATACCTCCAAAATCAACGCAATTATTGGTGAAGTAAATTCTTGCAAAACAACAATTCAAAATCAGGATTTGAATCGTTTAAAACTGACCATTTTACACTATGCGGTACAAGTTGCCACTTTGCCAACAATACAATACTTGATTGATAATGCTCTGAAGTATAAGTTGGACATTAATGCACAAGATCCTCAAGGAAATACACCTTTGCATTTGGCAGCAATCGCGACGAGACAAGACGTTGTCAAGTATCTTTTGTCCTTGCCGGATATCAATGATACCATTGTTAATTTGGATAAAAAACAACCAGTTGAGCTTTGCAAAAACTTGAACCTTGCTCAATTGATGCAATTTGAACGAGCAAAATTTGTTGAAAAATCAGCAACTCAATTGAGACAATTTTTCAGCGAGAGGGATTTTGATAACTTGGAAAAGTTGTTGGTGTTAAACCCAAGAGCTTCAGAGTTGTTGGATATAAATGGTGCCGATCCAGAGTCCGGCAATACAGTTTTACACGAGTTTATCAAAAAGGACGATTTGCCAATGTGTGATTGGATTTTGAAGCACGGTGGTGACCCTTTTAAAAGAGATAAGCATGGCAAGCTACCAATAGATTTAGTCAATTCCAAGGATGAGCCATTAAAGAAGTTAATCAAAGCTGCGACTCGCGATCAAACAATTATGGACCCCGTTGCTGCAACAAACTCTGCCATTAAAAGCGGCAATGCACCAGTTTACAAGGGGTACTTGCGTAAATGGACCAATTTTGCCTCCGGCTACAAATTGAGGTACTTTGTGTTGGATCAGAACGGAATATTGTCGTATTATACAAACCAAGAGGACACAATCAACTCTTGTCGTGGCTCATTGAATTTGGGATACGCCACATTACACCTCGACTCTTCAGAAAAAATGAAGTTTGAAATTTATGGTAAGAATGGTCTTAGATGGCATTTGAAGGCTAATCATCCAATTGAAACCAATAGGTGGGTATGGACTTTGCAAAACGCAATCACCATTGCCAAAGATAACATCAAAAAGAGACATCCATCTAGAGCAAATACCTCTGCAGGTGATGGTACTTCAGCGGAGGAGTTTGATGACTCATCCATTACTGACGACACAGAGTCAGTGGAAAAGAAAAGACACAGACTCAGGATCCCGGGAAGAAACAAGCACAAACGCAATACTAGTCAAATGTCCAAGGAATCAGTTGATGACGTTGCCTTTGATAGATCACGTTCTGGTTTTGGCAATTCACGTGCCAGCACCGATTCTACCATGGCTTCACCAACAGGGAATCCACGCAACCACGTTTCTAGAGCCAGTTTGGATGACAATTACAGTACTCAAGAAATGGACTATGAAAATTTTGATTATGATGCTGATGGAACCGAGCCAGACGATGATGAAAGCGATGCCGAGAATGAGGCTGAAGTCAATCATTTGAATGACGAAATTGCAGCATCTAGAAGAGCTCTACAAGTTGAGTTATCTTCTTTGTTGGAATTGTTTAGTCAGATTATGAACAGTGACACTTTTCAGCCAAATTCCAAACAAGCGGAGGTGTGCATAGTGGGGAACAATACTATCAAAGCAATCAATGAATTACTTGGAAAATATAACCTCAACATTGACGCTAGAGACTCGAAGCTAAGAAGAAACTTGGATAGACAGTTGGAAGTTAATCAATTGTGGGAAAAGTCAATAAGACAATTGGAGCAAGAAATCCAAGCAAGAGAGGAAAAATTAGCTGTGTTCCAGGGCCAAAGAAAGCAATTGAGAAAGTATTTGTCAGGCAGAGCCACTGCGGGTGGAGAAACTGCGGGCACATTGTCACCTGTGGCAACAAGTAACGCCAGAGATGGGGATGCCGTGGGTGTTGCCAGCGGCGAGATTTTGAGCAAGAGCCCAGACGAGACACAAGTTGATCAAATTGATGCTAAACTAGATGCAGTGCAGCACAACCCTCAAGCTCAAGCTGAACCTTTGCACCCGCCACCTCCTGAGTTGGATAACGAAGTTATTGATGAGTTGTTGGGTGATGAATCTGAAGATGAGTTTTTCGACGCTGATGAATTTGAAGAGGAGGAACAAGAATTGGGTGGTGAAGATGAGAGAGAGATTGTTCAAAGTGATGAGATATTGCGCGAGCAAGATGCAAAGCAGCAGCAGGAGCAACCGGAGGCAGTATCTACACAGGAACATGGTGTACCTCCAGAGGAACAACAACAAACTCAAGTACCAAGAGAAGGCGAAGTGCCAGAACCTGAGGCAGTTGCACCACAACAAGAAACTCCAGCCAAGTCACCCCACGCAAGTCCTGATAAAGCTGGTGCTGCTGGTGCTGTCGGTGCTGCTGGTGCTGTCGGTGCTGCTGGCGCTGCTGGCGCTGAAGCTGCTCACCATCAAGGTGTTCAGGAACAAGAAATTGGACCCAATGATGTGCCACATGGCTCTGAGCTGATTGCACCATCTGAGCAAACGAAGGTAGATGAGGCGGCTTCACAAGGTGGTCAAAATGTATCGGCCAAAGCACTTCCAGGCGATGAAGATCTCAACCCACCACAACGCGAGATCAACCGCGCACTACATGAGGAAGGGTCTTATTTGGGTTATGAGAACCCGCCAAGAAAAAAATTAGCGTTGGATGAGGACAATAGACCTAAGGTCGGTTTATGGGGTATTCTTAAGTCGATGATTGGTAAAGACATGACGCGAATGACTTTGCCGGTGTCTTTTAATGAACCTACTTCATTGCTTCAAAGATTGGCTGAGGATATTGAGTATAATGACTTGTTGAACACTGCAGCTGGTTATGATGATTCTACATTGAGATTGATTTATGTGGCAACTTTTGCAGCCACCGAATATTCGTCAACCATTGACAGAATTGCAAAGCCATTCAATCCACTTTTAGGAGAAACGTTTGAGTACTCAAGACCCGATCAAAATTATAGGCTATTTGTCGAGCAAGTCAGTCATCATCCCCCTATCAGTGCTTGTCATGCAACATCCCCCAAATGGGAGTATTATGGAGAAAATGCAGTTGACTCAAAATTTTACGGTCGTTCATTTGACTTTAAACATTTGGGTAAAATGTTTTGTGTAGTGCGACCAAATACTGGAGTCAAGGATAAAAAAGGAAACATTGTTGCTGAAGAGTTGTACAGCTGGAAGAAAGTCAACACGGCCGTTGTCGGTATTATGGTTGGTAATCCAACAGTTGACAATTATGGTAAAATGGTTGTCGAGAATCATACAACTGGTGATAAGATCACCGTGGATATGAAGCAACGTGGATGGAGGGCATCTTCAGCCTATCAATTGTCAGGACAGGCATTGGATAGAAATGGCACACCACAATGGGCATTGGGTGGACATTGGAATTCCAAGATTTTTGCCAAAAAAATCAACAAGGATCATTTGGATTCACTGGGAAACACCAGGAAAATGTCGATTTTGGACGATCCTGGTAAAGCAGGTGCTGGAACCACCTCAACCGATCCATATTCTGGATCCAAGTTTTTGGTTTGGCAAGTTGCACCCAGACCAAAAGTCCCATTCAACTTGACTCAGTTTGCTTTGACTTTGAATGGTCTTGATGATAATTTGAAATCTTGGTTAGCTCCAACTGATACCAGATTACGTCCTGATCAGAGAGATATGGAAAATGGTAATTATGATCGTGCTGCTGATGAAAAACACCGGGTTGAAGTGAAACAACGTCAAGCAAGAAAGTACCGTGAAGAAAACAAGATTAACTATGTACCTAATTGGTTCATTAAAAAGAAGCATCCAGTGACTGGCGACCTGTATTGGGAATATAATGGAAAGTATTGGCCAGCACGTAAGGAACACAAGTTGGAAGGCACAGGAGACATTTTTTAGAATTTGAATAGGCGGGTGATATTCTATTAGAGTAATTTATATAGTAGACTTAGTTATCAATGTAAAGCGGCACCCTTTGTTTGTATCGACGGGGGGCCAGTTTGAGATTGATTTTAGACTCGATTAGTTCGCTTTCCTAGACCATCCTTACTTGATAGTATTGGTAAGACTTATTGAACCACGAAATTGCCCCTGCATTGCTATCTCAAAACTTGATTTCAACTCTCTCGAGGACACTTATTAGAGTTCATACTTATCATTACCCAAAGAATTATTTAACGTTCAGATTTAGATGCAGACAAATCACAAAAATATCATATTACGTCACAACTCTATAGAACTAGAAAACTGTCATTCTTGAAACTTGCTCGTTCAGTGATGCGTCCACCGCCCATTGTTTTCATTCCCGACTCGGTTTTCTATTCATCGGGTTCGATGAGGAAGACGCCATAGGTGAAAAATAACTATGAACAGCGACGACATTAGTGCCTTGTGGGGTAGGTAAAGGTGAAGCTGAAGCTGCAAAGTTGCCGCCCCCATACCGAGCAGCATTGTTACTTGAAATAGTTCGATTTAAATGCAACATATTAGGTGGTAGTCTGCTCGATGATTGTGTACGTATAGTATCGGTGCTAATGTGTCGTAAAAGTGGTAATCTTTGATCAAATGTTGTCTCTTGCAACTCCAAACTGCTCAAATCGTCATCATCAGGATCAGACCCATTTTCATGCTCTATATCACTATCTTCATCTTCCTCGTCCAGGTCGTCAATGTTGCCTTCGTCATCTTCATCATCGACAATAGCGTCCTCGAATTGAGCGTAATTTCCGTAAGGCGTAATTGACAGTGTATCAGACAGCTCGACATCTTGATTGAGACAAGTTACTTTCTTTGGTGACACTTGAGATACATCATCATCATTATCTCCATCTCCATCACCTACATCATCGTCAATATCGTTGTCTTCGCCAGTCTCACTCTCTTCAATAGCATTGCTCGATAAGCTATTACGATCTGGCACCGTTGATGAAGGCGGTGTAGATCTAGCATGGTTTCCAGATCGAAGTTCGCCATTGGTTTCTTCTCCAAAGTAACTTTCCTGGCCTTGTTCACTTCTTTCACCTCTTACCTGTGCGCTCTCTCCCATGAGTGATCCAGCGCTGCCGCTACTTCCTGCCAGACGTAAGCTTGCTCCATCTAAAGAAGACGTTGTTGATGACACGGTTCCATTTACCAGTGGTGTTAAATGTAAACTACCCTGATCTTTTCCAGCACTTGGCGTTCTTGCAAATGACAATGATAAACTTTCCTTAATTGATGGTTTCCGATGTTGCGCCAATTGTCCAATTGCATATATTGACGAGTTTGTGGGAGACATGGCACTCGAGGTGGTTGAGTTTGTATTTGTATTTGATAAATCCTCACTGACTATTTCGTCAATATTGACAGAGTCGAGCAGTGGAGTTTGAGATTCTTCCGTTTGTCGTGATTGTTCTTCATAATCATAAGCCGGCGCTGGCTCATCCGGTAACACTGTAGGAATAGATGGTATTTCACTCAATGGGTCCTCAGCAATGGAGACAGACCTAGTTTTTGGTGAGTTGGGAGCTGATGTTGCCTCTTCAAACGATGGCAACTGATCACCAAAACTATTAATTCCTCGATCATCTTCATTTTGATTCCATGGTTTGATTGAGACTCCATTGTTGGTGTAGTTTGGACCATTTTCCGGCGGTTGAGAGTCCACGACTCCCAAGTCCGTGGTTGTTGTTGTATCAATTTCGTCATATTGAGGTAATTGCACTGATCCTTCGTTACATTTTGAGCTCAACAAAATAAGTGGCGTGTCAACCACAACTTCGTAATGATGCATCTTGTAATCATCCTTGGGATCAGGTTTCGATATCCTAAAGCATACTTGCAATCGATGACTAATTTGAATATGACGATAGTTTGAGTCTGGGTATAATGCCCTCGTTGTCAACGTGTACCCGTTCTTGATATTTTCTGGGGGCATGTGTTTCGACGACATGTCATCCGATAAATAGTTTGACGTATTGGGCGAACGAAAATTCGATTTCGATACTTGTGGTTTACCAGTTTTTGGTTGTGCTCGAGAATTGCGAGTATAAGTACCAGCATGAAGACCAATTTCATCCACATTAGCCAAATTAGTCTCCAAGGCACCAATTATTGGCGAAGTGGGACTACTGGCAGCATCAACTGAAGCCTGGCGTGAACGAGGGGAAGCCTTAGGTGCAGATTGGTTGTTTGTGTGAATTTGGCTAAACAACGACTCGTCATTAACTCCCAGTAAATCGCTAACGCCTGAAGAAGTCAATAATGTTTTGTCGCTCTTTGTCGTCAAGAATGGTAATGCAACATTGATATCCAAAGGTGATGCAATCATTGTCTTGTCCTTGTCATTATCCTTACTCTTCGTATTCCTGCGTGGGTTCAAATCGTTTTCAGGTTCGTAGCATGAAAATAGTAAATTATTTTCAGGGCATTTAATCACTTCTTCCTTATAAGGATCGCCCACAGTGTTGGATGAATTTTTAGTCTTGGTTTTCAACTCACACAATGCAACAACACGTTCTCGAACCTTATTCTCTTTCGATTTAGGGTGCAAATTGTAAGGATCCTCAGAATCGTAATCAAACTCCTTTAATAGATTTTTGGACACATATGTTATTCTTTCCAACACATTGAATTTAATTCTTTTGAGAACAACATGCTTCACTAGAGGTACCAACTTAACATTGATGACATGCTCTGATCCTAAAGATACATATTTTCGTGGGAAAGTAATCATGTAGTGGACAGCATCATTCCAAACACGATTAACGTAAATGGGCTTATCGGCTATTGAATTAGCAAAATTTGGTGGGGTACGAACCATGGGGACATTGTATGATGCGCTAACCTTTAACTTTCTATTCAATTTATCACTGGTTTTGTTGAAATTCACCAGCAATGTGTGAATCAACGAACCGTTTATGGACACGATGCTTGCGGGTATATGCTCTGGCAAGAGTATCGGTAACAAAAATACATAAAGACCAGCTTTATGCTCGGTGTTTTGAAACATAGGACTTCCAGGAAATGTATTGATTGACGTTGAAGATGAACTCAACTCTTCGGTGTTTTCATCACCACTGACCCCTGAATTTGATGTTTTCTTTTTAAAATCAACTAGCTCGTAAGAACGTGTCCGCCTCGCCAAATCCTCGGGGCTAATGTTTTTCAGTTTCACGTCATTCGAGTTCGAGCTACTAATGTAGTAATCCGCATCATTCAAAGTTGTTTTCCACTGCATGGTTCCGATTTTAAATTTTTCCTTTGCAGTTGCTCGATTGTATGGGTCCTTGTATGGATCCCCCATTGGCCACATTATTTGAGTCACTGATTGAAACTTGAATATCAAATCTTTAACAGTTGACAAATCTTTACTCAATTCTATTATAACTGCAAAAGTGTGGGGGATTGGAAGTTCAGAATCAATCTTGGTGCATAAATAGTTTGGACTGTGCAACGAACGCATTCTTTGATATAATGTGTTTGCAACTGGATCCTCAATATGGGTCAAGGACGAGTCCTCACTTGTGTTGTCGCGTGGGGTATTAACTATACTATGGCCCAAATTAGATTGTGTATCACTATCCAGGATTGTAGTACCAGGATCTTCAATATCATCAGTCAAAATCGCTCCTCCATTTTCGACATCCTCATATGTAAAACTTGCCGACGACGCTGGTGGGAGATAAATACAGTCATTTGAATTGGCGACATATACCTTGATGGTTTTAGATACTGAACCCAGTGTTGACGTCTTTAAAGGTATTGGATTCTGTAACCCCAAATCTTTCAACATAATCTGTAGTTTCTTCAGTATGACATATGCAGTTTCCTGTTTAACCAAATCCTTTGTCCTTGGTTTGAAAATGCTAGATGGGGATAAAGTTTGTACATGTGTAACTGAACGTGATCTAGATCTAGACCGTGATCGAGAACTGAAACCGCCGCCACCATCGCTTTTATTTGACGTCTCCTTGTTTTCACGATCGGGCGTGACAAGTGCAAATGATGTAGATCTCAAACGCGAAGATTCTTTTGGTGGTGATAGACTCTTGAAAAATTCGACTTTATGATGGAGTGATGTAGACGTATCTGAGCTATGTCTTCTACCTGAATGACTATTTACAAGCTCCATCATTGAGGAATCATTAGAATGTCGACGGTGAGTAACCTTGTTCTTTAACTTATCAAAGCTGAAACTCCTAGGATGATGCATGTTTCAATATAGTGAGAGCTTTGTAAAATCGTTGTCTGATTAAATAATGATAGCAAAAGAAGTTGTATTTAGTTTATCCGAAAGTCCCCAATCAAAAAAAGAAAAGAAGAAAAAGGATCAACGATTAGTTTGTGCATGCAAATGGTGAAGGTAGATGTGATTAGTTTGTTGATTAGATGATGGCACGTATGTTTATATGTTTGTTCTTATGATGGTGGGGGGGGGGTGGATGTTTTAGTAGTTATAGTTGGTTTGGTTGAAAGAAAGATATAAAGTAACTAAAGAAGGTGATACCATTGGAGTGTTATTTTTTCTTTGGTTGTAAAAACTAAATGATTACAAAGGAAAAACACAGAAACACTGAAGCACTGAAGCACTAAAGCACTGAAGCACTGAACAGTGTAGAGAATTAATTAATCAAAACCAATTGTAACTGTTGTATGATTATACAACAGTATCAGTATTAGCATTAGTCATAGAATTATATATTATCACTCCCTAATATCACTTTCATCACCATCATTCTATTTTCAACAACATATTTACAATCACTGATAACACCATACTTTATAATAAAAATAAAAGATTAAAGTTTTACTACTATGCACTCCTCTTTTCGAGTGCCTGTTTGGCTCATTATACTAAAAAGCACTGTGGAAAGCTGATGAAGGGGTCACAGTCCTTTCTTCCCTCTCTTTCTACGTATGTGCGTGTCTGTTCTTCTTTTGAAAGAACAACCGTGCAGTTTGATCGCTCATCAGCCCACATCTAAGCCCTCAATGCTTAACACTTTTGATTTTGTGAAGCATTTATTAAAATCCAAAGGCGGTAATAATATCTATCTCCGGCAAAAATATTGTCACTCTATTTTTGTCATTATTATTATTACCACAGCTCAATATTAGACACTTCCATGCTATGTAAATGATTATGAACATACTTGATTGCTTTGCTCATACATTACATTCAGGGGGTGTAGGTGTTTGCCAAAAGCGTCCACTTTGAGTTAAAGGAAATACGAGAAAAATCTCCGACACAAAAATAGTTGGAAGTCAGTTTAACAAGGGAAAAGAAGAAGAAGAAGAAGAAGAAGAACCTGGGCAGAAAAATAACACGACAAGCGCAGGAGCGTAAGGCGGTTAAAAATTAGAGCTCCTCCGCAGAAATCATTTGCTTTTGAGAAGAACACCAACAACTGTTTCAATAAATGGGAGGGGTTTTTCCCCTGTTTCCAGCAGTCATTCAATATCTACTTTGCCCCTTCTTCCCCCCTTGATTTAGAATTTAGAGTTGTGGGGGAGATTGTTCAAGAAAAAGGGCAAGAATTTTTTTTTTAAAAAAATCTAAATTCTGTTGTCTCCCTTTATGTTCGTGTCACGTTTTCGCAAGTATAACTCCGAGTACATAGTTTAGCTATGTGATGGAGTCCCCAACTAGTTTCTCCTTCTCAAAACGGGTTTTTTCAACCCTGTCACAACTAGGATTCTTCACATGTTGAATACGTCACTCATCATCATTTCGAATTATATTAAACGTATATTGGTTCAACCTACTCTATTCTAGCCTCTCTACTCTACTTCGTCATTCACATGTTTGACTTCATCTTCATCGGCTTTTTGCTTCAATACGTATTCCCCATACTCGCTCAACTTGATTGTATCACTGACGTCCAAACTAAACAAATCACTTCCTTTGGGTTTTAATTTGTCATTGCTACCACCACCATTACCACCTACGCTACCGCCATACAGAACGGGTAATTCACTCTTGGGTAAAGTTTCACTCAAATCACCATGATTCAATACTTGAAATTTCTTTAATGTATCTTCGTTAATGACCCTAATTGTTTTGAAGAATGTGAAAACCCATCCCATAATCAATGGAACATTAATAAAGTATTTAGTACTCAATAATTCAGGGTAATTACTACCAAAAATCTCAATGATTTCCTTTGTCGCTTGTTTCATCCCTGGATCGATCCTAAACATTGACACGTTGTTGTAATCATGGATTTGACCAATTTTATGATTGTCTTTAGAAGTGAAATCGATCAATTGTAACGATTTTTCCATTAATCCAATTCTCCATCTCAAAAATTGACTTCCTGGTAAAACATCGTCAGCAGATTCACTACCACCACTATCACCAAATTTCTCAAAAATCTTTTTCGGATTCTTCAAATTGCCATACAAGTTCCACGTAATGACATGTAAATTATCATCAGCTTTAGAGAAATCAGTAATGACACCTAATGAATTCAACTCTGGGTCAAATTCCTCCTTGAATGCAGCATGCAAAGGTTGAAATTTGTTTCTCCAATTCAAACACTTGATCAATCGTTGAGTGCTCAATTGTAAATCATAGTCATCAGCAGCAAGAAATTTGAGCAAGATTTCATTTCGAATATTGATATCAACATGTGGCTTGTCGCTTGTGTTGATTCTGTATCCGAATATTTCATCGTAGTTGGGATTGTCTAATTTGGCAAGTATTTTAGGGATCAAGTCAATAAGTTTCGCAAGTTTGGTAGCTTGGTCGGTGGTCAATGTGGTTGAATTGATGGTGTTTTTCACATCCTCGTGATCGTTAACTACAGCCTTGACAGGTTTAGAATCATCTTTCGTAGTTGTGACTACACCATTGTCATCACCAATGTCACGAGCATTCGTCGATTTGGGTGCTTCTTCAGCCATAGTCAATTGGTGTATGCAAAATCAGTTACAGTCAGATATATATGTTTTTATCTTTTTAATCTAGAAAACCCTTAATTTAAAAAAAAAATAAACATATGATACACTTTTGTAATTTTTTCTACTGTGCTTTTCACGGCTGAGTATACAAAGTATACAAAATCCGTTCCGGAAAAGAACCTCTACAACCCTTCAGTCTATATATTCTTCACTGAACAAAAGCGTAAGCAAAAGCAAAAGCAAATACAAATCCCACACGATTCATGTAATCAATACAGCCTCACTGCAGAGAGTTAAATGCGCCAAAAGCAAAACTTATATAACTACAAAAAATACACCTCCCCCTTACTTTACCTTTTCGCTTGCCACTAGATCCAACAATTCACCACCATCAACAATCTTAACCTTTTCGTTGAAATCGCCATTTTTCACACGATCAGCAAAAAAGACGGCAATTTGACCCACATCACTAGCATGAATTGATCTAAACAAAGGTGAAAGCAAAGGATTGTGTGTAAACTTAGCCAATTTATGTGCCCAATCTGATTTGCCATTTCTTTTACCTATCAACATACCTGGTCTTAGGATGATTGTGTAATCGAAATTTAATGCAATTATAGCTTCTTCTAGTTCCCCTTTAGTTCTGAAATAGAAAAATGGCGACTTTGTACTAGCTCCAGTGGCAGACACCAAAACACACACCTTAACTCCAGCATCTTTGGCTGCTTTTGCTGCATCCAAATTTACACCATAATCAATCTTTTTGAAATTTTCATCAGATCCAGCCGCTGCTTTAGTGGTACCAAATGCCGAAATGTAAGCAAACGGCGTTGGCTCAACATCTCCGATGATACTGGGCCACTTGTCAGTTTCTGGGTCAACAATCGCATCAATTTTGGAATCGTTGGCAAATTTGGGCTTGCTTCTGGTAAGAGTGGTTATTGTGCTCCACTGAGTGGACTTAAGGGCAGCTTCAATGGCAAAACCACCAACTAAACCTGTAGATCCTAGAATGAATAGCCTGCTCATGGTGATAGGATAGGCTCAAGCTGTGTTTGATTTAATTTGTGAGTTATTCGAGGATGTTTAGAATTGGATGATAGCATTAGTTTCCACATAAGGTAAGGTGAATTGTGTAAATTTATATGTTTGCTTTGCACTTCAGAAATGCGTGGAGAGGCATCTCTAAACGGCGGCACGAGAAATCCGCGGAATTTATAATTCTCTTTTCCTTTATCCGTTAAACAGAATAAAATAACCATTAAACTTTGGTCCCATCTACAAATACGTCTATAAACTCCGATAGTTTGATTGACCTATCTCCACTTACATTGTCTCCTTCACTCAGTTCCGACTTCCAGGCACCAATTTGAACGACAATATATCATTCTTTCCATTGTCTACTGTATCATCTTCACCAACTCTGATTCCACCAACACCCTCAATTGCTGCAATCGTCACATCACCCATAATTTTCCTTGCAACTGATATAACTGGGGTACCACGTTTGACCAATATACAATCGCGGAAAACCGAATCACCACTTGACCCAGTAAAATTGTTTATATTCCTCACAGGGTAAACTGGAACCAATTCCAATAAATCTGCAGCTGCTTGTAGTAATTGTACCACTCCAGTTGATCCAAATCTATACAACACCAAATCTCTGATATTTTCAATCCTGTTTTGTAATTTCTCATCCATTGGTTTCAAGTCAGGGTCATCTGGTAGATCCTCCTTGGTGTCTACAAATTCCGTTCCTGGATCGTACTTGACAAAATGTTGTGCAGCCAATTTCCTCAACAACACTTCAGTGATTGAAGATGTTAGCACTGCTTTTGATTTCGGGTATTTTAATATAATCTTGGATACATTTTTATCCGCGTCAGGGTGATCCATTTTGTTGAGTGATAGCACCGTGGGGAATTTCACCTCCATGAAAGCTCTCACCACCCTCTCCAACATCTCATCATCCCAATCTTGCAATGGAGGTAAATCGGATATCAAATCCAATGCGCGACCAATCATCTGCTTGTTAGCTACGTATCCACCCAATTGCTGCCTTAGCGTCTCCAATGTTGATGATTTCGTTCCAACATGTCTTCGTACAACTGAACCCCACCGTTCTTTTAAATTACCCAAAATCCATTGGAATATTTCATCTTGTAGCCATTCAATATCATTCAATGGATCATAACCTCGAGTAGCTTTCCCCTCAGCATCAGTGGTTCCACTAGCATCAACAATGTGGATCAAACAATCAGCTTCTGTTAAGTCGCTCAAGAATTTGTTCCCCAAACCTCGACCGAGATGAGCATTGGGGACTAATCCAGCAACATCTAAAAGCATGATTGGCACTCCACGTTTCCCGTTTCGACAGTAGCCATAAGTCGGTTTGCATTTCGATTGTTTGTTGAACCTTTGACAAGCGCAATCCACCTCCAAATACCCAGTAGCTTTGTTGGGGTCGATAGTGGTGAATGGAAATGCACCAACTTTTGCATTTGCATCCGTTAATGCGTTCAAGGTGGTTGATTTACCACTCGATGGTTTTCCGACAAGTCCAATTACTATTTCTCTACCCATGGGAGACGTACTGGCTCACTGTGTGTTTTTGGAAGAAGAAGGTTTTCGGTATAATGGGAGGCTGCTTTGGATTTTTTTCACTTTTGAAAAGGCTCTGACGTATTTGGTAGCGCTGTGATGAGAACAACGGCCAAATACCTATTTCAATATTGTATGCCTGACAGTTCATTGAGTGAATCCCATTTTGACAACATTCTCGTCTCCTGTTGCTTAAGTATTGGGTTCAATCAAGTGAACTCATTTTGTCGCAGTATGGACACTTTTAGATTGTAATTTGATTTGTTTTGTTGCAAAAATGAAGCGAATTGTCCAGCAATGCTTAATTGCTTCAATAACTTCTCTGAACTCCTTAACAACATGTAGATTGCCCTCCCAATATCACTTCTTATCTCTTTACTCACTATTGAACTCTTTCATAGGAACAACTGCTTGCCGTTTGCACCTGTACTATATCCTGCATATAGCGCATAGCCCGTTGAAGTTGTTCGAAAGAAAAAGGATTTGAGACAAAAGAAAAAGGAAAAAGAACAACAACGCATTGTTTAGGACACCCTCATTGCAATCAAATATACTCCTACACAAATCAATTGACTTTAATCTAAACCGAGATGGCACTTTGGGAATCATTAGCGAGTAATGTTTTTGGCGGACTTTCAAACGACTTCAAGAAAAAGAATTTTTCCCTATATGGGCAATGGATCAGTATCTTCACCATCTTTTTATGCATAGCATTAGGAATAGCCAACATATTCCATTTCAATTTGGTCATTATTTTTTCAATCATATGTTTGGTTCAAGGGTTAATTGTTATATTTGTTGAAATACCATTTCTTTTGAGAATATGTCCATTGACAGACACTTTTACCAATTTTGTGAGAAAATTTGATGGAAACTTACCAAGATGTGGATTCTATCTGTTGAATGCAGCCATCCAATACCTAAGTTTAACATTGCAAGCTACGAGTTTGATTGTTGTTGCAGTATTTTTCACGTTATCGGCTGCTTGTTATGCCTTAGCCGCAGCCAAGCATCAAGAGTATTTGAAGTCGTCAATCGACGTTTCTGGTACAGGACAGGGAGGTGCTTTAGAGGCACAAGTTGGAGAGCATGTCGTTAGAAATGTGTTGTAGGAAACAAATTGAAAAGAATAAAAAAGAGGAAGAGAAGGTGGCTTTTTGGGTCTCTTTTGTTGTGTAGTGGTCCTGATGTAATACATCAATTAATTGAAGCTTGTATTGGTGATCTCTCTACCCTAAGTCGCCTCTCCATTGCGCTTGACTTTTCTTCACCAAAAGCTCATGAATCGTGCCTACAAACAAAGAAATACTCTCTCGTAAAAAAAAAAAAAGACATCAGCGTTGAAAAAAAAAACAAAGTTGTTCAAGTATATTCATCACACCCAGGAAAGCACAATAATCATATGTCTGGAATACTACCCTTTGTTGAAGATACTATAGGTGAAAAAGTTAAGCGGCACAAACTTGCACCAGTGCTGATAGAGTCGATAATACGGGGTGATGAATCATCTACATCACCTCCTGCTACCACAAACAAAAAGGATGAGTCCATCACTTCATTTGCTCTAGAAGAGGTCAATAATGACCCAGATGAACTAATAAACTTGAGAGGTGAAGGAAGATACTTCGGAGCTACAGATCCAGACAGCGAAAACCAACAATCACTGGGACCTATATGTGATAATTGTCATGAACGTGGTCATAAACGAGCACAATGCAAAGTTGTCATTTGCCACAAGTGTGGAAAAGTGGGCGATCACTACGAGAGTCAATGCCCGTCAACTTTGGTTTGTTTGAGATGCGGAGAAAAGGGTCATTATATCCTGCAATGTAAAAGCAAAGTACGGAAGAAGCAGTATTGTCGCAATTGTGATACATTTCAACATGGAGATGAAGATTGTCCAAGTATATGGAGATCATACTTGACAAAAAGGAATCACGATGAAGAAAAAGAGAGTTTGGTATTGCCTAATATTTATTGTTATAATTGTGCATCTGATGAACATTTTGGAGACGAATGTGATAAGCAGCGGTCATCGCGAATTCCTAACCTTGGTAGTGCTTTCAGTGGTAATAATCTACCTCGTAATTTACGTCCTATATATTTTCTCAGATTGAAACGGAGCGAAACTGCATCATCAAGAGACTACGACTCAGAATATGATCCAAGACTACCTACAAAACGCACAAACAATTTTAATTTCAATGCAAGTATTTCATCACATGGCCAGCAACAACCTTCTAGAACCGGATTTATTCCAATGAATAATGGAAAATCTAGATTCCCATCTGGTCCATCCAGTAGGAATCAAAATGGAAATTTCAACAATTTCAACAGTTATGGACGTAATAATGGATATGGGAACAACTCATACGAAGGAAGCGGTTTTGGCAACAATGAGTATAGCAGAAGTGGCTATGGTAGCAGCTCAAATAACGGGAGTCGTCCACCATCGAGAAGTGGATTTGTGGGAAGTAGCAATAAGGGTGGCAGAATAACTAAACCAACTAGAAGCGGTTTGATTGACAATAGTAAAAGCAAGTACAAAAAGAAGCACATACGATATTAGTATAGAAAGCGCATCGGTTATTTATTTCGATCTTGTTCTATCTCTTCCAGCTTTTATCTTCGTAAATTCGTTTTATGTTCATTAGACTCGGCCCGGTATTGTGACCATGTGGTGCCGTGCAACCGTGCGTCATGGCTAAATGTCGTGTACCGACGAACAATTCCGAATCATGCTTTTTTTTATCTATTTGATCTATATAGTGAAACGAAACCACATAGAAATTCGCATCAAATAAAATAATAAATTATATATCCACTCTTCCAGTTTAGCCAAGGATAATCCGATAAGGGAAAGCATTACCTGGCAACCGAAACGGCGAAAATCAGATCATTACCACTACCCTAGCTAAGACGGTGGACGTTACAAATTGAGCTGGCACTCGTTATAATCAAATAGAGAAGCAAGACAATAATGAACTGTACACAGGCATATTCACATTACTTCCATTTCCCAAAGGGTAAATCCAAAGAATATTCTGATCTACGAAATTACATTACAAACAAGTATGGAAACATCACCACGATATTGCTCCTTGTTTTCATCGTTTCAATACCAGCATATAATTACATGGTGGTGAAGAATTATAGATCAAAATTCCACTACCTACGATCATTTAATTCCAATTTGAACCATTACATACTTCACCAACATCATCCAAATTGTGTAACGGCTTCTTGGAAGGACAAACTATTAACAACGGTAGCAGCCACAACTAAAGCCATTGCTTTCAAGATACTTTTACATTATTCGACAATTGTGCAGTTGAGTTTTTGGATCTGCTTTTTAACCTCATTGTCGCTCATAGATATTTATCATGGAGATCTCATATTCTTGGCCAAAAGGCTAGGGAGGGTATCGGCTAATTGTCTTCCAACCGTTTTGTTTCTCACATTAAGACCTTCACCTTTGCCAAACACACTTTATTTGACACTTATCCCCATTCACAAATGGCTAAGCCGGTTGATAATTCTCCAAGCTGTGATTCACACGTTGATATATCTTGCATATTTCAATAGGAATGGAACATGGGCCAAAGCTATCAAGGTGGAAAACATCTATGGTTGGGTGGCGTTGGCTGCATTTTTGATGATAATTGTGACCTCATTGTCAAGATTCAGAGTCAAGTGGTACAAGATGTTTTACTTCTTGCACTACACTTGCACGTGGATAATTGTGTTTACGTTGCAAGTACACATCAGGCCACAGCCTTTCACATTATACACCATTGCTAACTGTTTGATATTAATTGGCCAGATAAGTTACAGAGTTTATCTAACTAGAGTTTCCCAAAAGGACGAGGTCAGGGTCATTGATGTGTCACCCAATTTGGCGCTCATTGAATTCCCCAACACTTTGATTGCAAAACCGGCATCAGCTCCCGGTGCTCATATTCGCTTGACCAATTATAGCTCTAGCTTAATAGTGAGGATATTCAAACAACTAATCCCCAACTACCATCCATATACTTTGGTATCATTACCACAAGATCGAGTGCAGAAATTGCTTATTCGAAAGAGTAATTTTCGGCTTTACAACGGCCATAGATATTTGATTACAGGCACTTACGATCCCCATTTACTATTTCTAAACTACAAACAAACCTCGCTGAACAAAAAGTTCTCATTGGCTAAGCTACACGTGGATGCGAAAAGAATATTGATCGTTGTTGGAGGGTCAGCTATATCGTTTGCCCTTCCTATCCTTCGAGTCATGAATTACCATGGGATACCAACCAAGGTGGTGTGGGTTATAAAAGATTTTCGTGATGTCTTGGTTCTCAAATACTTTGATGGTATCATACATGGCGATGATTTGGAGATTTTCATTACTGGTAATGAAACAATCCAAGAGCTGGAACAACAATTGAGGAATGCTTATAGCTACGCTTCCAATTTGAGTAAAAAGTCTGCCGCTCCTTCGGCCCACTACGATTTGGAGAATGAGGAGACTCCGTTGCTAGGGGGAGCTGAAAATGCACAAATGGTGACTTTAAATCGTGAGAATCAAGATGAAGATGTTGAGATTGTGGTCAACTCAGATGACGATAATGATGGTGATGATGATGACAACTCAAATTGTACACGGCATGAAGTTACCTCGTTATGCAGACAATCCTCCCCTGAGCAATTTGCTGATCTTGACGAAGTACTCGGTGAAGATGCGAGCTCGTTGGAGCAAGGCAATAATTTGGATGAATTTGAAGTGACAAATGATACCATCAATACTCGACGTCTGTCATTTAGGTCATCCATGAATGAGCCATTTGTCCCATTATCAGGCTATGACTCAACTGATCAAGTCAAATCTTGGGTCACTGAATTCAAAGAAACAACGCGGAGATTAAACGTTGATAAGAGGATATATAAAGGACGCCCAAAGCTAAGCCACCGATATTACAACTGGTGTATCAACGAAGGATTCACTCAATGCTCAGGCCCAGTGGAAGATGAGAATCATAATCTTATTTGCTGTCGAGACCTACCACGCAACAAAGTTGTTCAAGAAGATATCAATGCTGAAAAAATTTGGGTGATTGGAGCTGGTCCACGACAATTGGTTGAAAATGTGAAGTTATGGTCAAGTGAAAATGGGTTGAAATTTCACGAGGAGGCATTTTATTCGTAAATAAAAGTGTGTATCTACAACAAGGCATACAACTGTCTTGCAGGAAAAACATCATTCGTACTCAACAAAAGTAACTTTTATCTATCTACTTTGCAAATTCTTGTTCGTAAAGTTTGGTTCTCTTTATCTCGTCTTCAAGTGCGGCCTGCCTGCTTATGTTCCTCTTTGCTGTATCAGTGGCAAATGTCACCCCCACAATATTCCAGCCCACAAACCACCAAACTTTGTAAACATTGCGGAAATATGGTTTGTTTTTGCCATGATTGTACTTGAAAGACAATGCATACCCCGTTACCAAAGCAATTAACGTTCCACGTAGAGCACCTGCTGCTGCCGCTTGCCAAAGTTGATTCGAGAACCTATCGTGACGTTGTTGTTTTGTCTCACTGACTAGTGATTCATCGTTTGGTGTTTCCAGCAGCATCCTTTTGACTGGAATAGAAAAAGTAAGGGGGAAAGGGAAAAAAATGGGTATTCTGGGGAGCGAGTAAAATTGCGCAAATATAGAAAGCTTTACTTCCGAAACAAACTGTGTACCGACTTATTCCGCATAGTCATTTTACGCAGGTGTACTGAGATTGATTGATGTTAAGTTTAGTCAGATGTAATTCGCTAATGTTGTAGGACACACGGATGTGGAAACGTAATAGCGATTAATAGTGTTTAGTGAAAATATCGGTGTTTTGGGGATAAACGTAGTTCATGGCACCTCGCCTTTGTATGGCTACATCGAAGGTGTAGCCCTAGCCAATTGGATCAAGATTGAGCCAGCTGCAGGCGGGAAAGCACCAATGACAAACTCTTGAGCGTGTGTGCACTTTAGCCTACATATCAATTTGTAACATAAGCGAGTAAAAGAAAAAAATAATTATGACCCTGACCCTATACACCTCACAATTTTATAAACCACGATGCTTCGCCCAACCTTATTCGGAGGCAAAATTCTCATTCTCCCACATCGACTACTTCGCTTTTCACGCTCGGTGAAAACCTCCACCATTGACTGGAAGCCGGTGAAGTCGGTTCCTGGGAACTTAAGGACAATCACTCATCAGAAAAAGGCACCAATCATTAGACGGGTGCTCCTTGGACTCATGTTTGCGATGCCCATCATTTCATTTGGATTGGGATGTTGGCAAGTTCGCAGACTCAAATGGAAGAATGACTTGATTGCAAAGTGTGAAAATAATTTGGCTGCTCCTGTTATTGAAGAACTACCGCCCACCCTCGATCCTAATGTCATAAATGAATTTGAATATAGACGGTTTAAATGCAAGGGTAAATTTGACTATGATCAAGAAATGTTTTTGGGACCAAGGATCAAAGATGGTGTGTTGGGATACCTTGTTGTTACCCCATTTATTAGATCGAATGGAGGAGAGCCTATATTAATTGAACGTGGTTGGATTCATAAGGATAAGGTGATACCTTCAACTAGATCATCTGGCTATTTATCACACTTGGCAATGCCACAAGGAGAAATTGAAATAGAAGCGTTGTTTAGATGTATGCCTGAGAGATCTAACCTACAGTTTGAGCACGAACCGGGAGCAAAGTTGTTCAATGTTATTGATGTTCCCGCCATGGCTCAACAAAGTGGATCCTTGCCAATTTACTGTCAAATGATTTATGATTTGAGCGACCACTTGGACTACAAAGCCAAGGAAACTTTGGAGGCACAGGGAGCCGATCCATCTATTTTCGGCAAGTTATTCTTCACCAAATCCAAAGACGATTCCAAAGAAAAGTCGTTTTACATACAAGATGAATCTGACGACTCATTGTTTTATCAAGAGTTTGAATTCATAAAGCAAGGAGTACCAATTGCAGCCAAACCGACGATGAAATTTTCAAATAATCATTTGCAATACTTGATCACCTGGTTTGGAGTTTCTATTGCAAGTGCTGGATTATTACTTTACTCTACTTATAAGAGAAAACAATTCCTGAGTGCAGAGAGAATCATTGATGCCAAGAGAAAGGATATGAAAAAATTGTTGTAGTCCGTTATCATATTTTACTTGTATATATCAATCCCTAAAACTCAATAAACCGAATAGTACCACCACTATGGAGAGATCAACTAGGAAAATTCCCAACAACTCCTTGTATTCGAGAACTCTCAGAAGAATAGGTGCAAATTGTTGCACTTGTGGTGCAAACATCGACACTATTTGCACTCCTTTCATTACAAGGTTGTTTTGGCGTGCGGCATGAAACAAGCCATTTTTCGTAAGAATAAAGTAGTAACTAGCAATGATGGCTACCTCCAATGTGAAGAACCCCTGAGCAAATCCACTCAAAGGATAAACTTCAGTCAAATCTCTGACGTAGGCATGATTTGATGACGTAAAAGAAGGTATAGAACAATAGTGGTAGAAGAAAAATGTAACTATTGTCAAGAATCTCACAACTGAAAAGCGAAACTTCCATACTTGTTTTTGGTACATGTGATACTGATTCAATTGTTGTTCATACTGAGATTGTGCTGAATTGGGAGACTGAATGTTCTGATCATCAACGGAATTAGGATCACCAAGCATTTTGAAAATCTCTGCCATTGGGTTGGCATCATCTTGAGATGATTGTTGTTGTTGCTGGAAAATGGATTTGAACATTTCATTCATTTCAACTTGAGGATCCTTCTCCCCCAAAGGAGGATCGCTAGCAGTTATAGTGGAGATATCTTGGATATCTGGATCATCATCATCATGTGTTAGGGCAGTAGGTAATGCAGTAGCAGCAGCTGGCTCTGGCTTGTCCAAAACTGAAGTCACTGTAGAAGTTTTCACTGAGGCTCCTTGAGTTAAAATATTGTTCAACCTGTCACTTGCCTTTCCTTTGGCCATCTTGGCCTGTCTTCTCTCCCTAAGGATTCTTCGCTTTTCTTCCTCACTCAAGTTAGTGGCATTGGTTGATGTCGACATGACCGGTGTCTTTTATTGAAGTAACTTGTAGATGGATTCAATCAATGAGGAAAAATAAAAGAGGGAGAAAAAAAATTGACGAATTGAACACAATCAAGGAAGCCACGGCTTTACAATGTCAGACAACCAAGAACTGACTGATTCCACTGCTAATGGTGTCAACTCGTTACCCATGAATGACCACGAGAGAATTAGGCGCACAAAGATTATGAACTCTTTGGACAATCTTGACTACTTAATGTTGATTGCGGCTCAACAAAAGAAATCCATAGCTCAAGTTACTTACGAATTGAAACTTCAATTAATACATGGTGGTTAGAACTATATGCCAAAGTCTCATCTAAATGGGGGTCTTCGACCCGAGTGTTGAGCTCTTTGTGGCTTTTGTACTCTGCTATTTGGCCCTATTGGAGTTGACTGCACTCCATTGTTGAATAGTCCTCGCATGTATCTTGGTGGCTGGTCCAAGTTTGGGGCATTATTACGTGATATAGTTTGTCCTGGTTGTGTTCTTAGCATCCCAGACACAGGCTGAGGGATCCTAGAAACTCGTGTTGCGGGAGCACTTGGCTTGTTGAGGTTGATGCCAGGCTTGGCATTTTCATTATTAGGTCGGGCTCTTTTTGGTAGTTGCGTGCCCATTGGACGTGAATACATAATCGGCCTTGTTTCTTTGGCTACTTTTTCCTTCAACTCTGCATTCAATCTTTCGGCTCCTTCAATTTCTTTCCTGACTTTGGCAATTTGCTCTTTCTTCCTCTTTCTCATTTGTAATTTTTGCCAGGCTTTCCGTGACGGGCATTTGGGAAGGTCAACGCACCACATCGTAATTGACAACCCGTACAAGAAGCTGGCAAATGATTCGTTGAATTGACTGGCAACAGCATTGTGTATATGATTTAAATCTCTGACATTTACATCTAGATCCTCCAACCCATCTGCAATATCCTTGAACTTGTTTTGAATTTCAGGGCAGTCCATGGGTAGATTGTCAGCATCAACTGGGTAATGATGTGGTGATTGCGATGGTAGTGGAATACCAGACGATCTTCTCAGATGACGTCTATTGGTCTGTCTTCTATCCCCTATCGGGGTAGTTGGTCTCGAAAGCGACATTAATGTAGATTAATAGATTATAACTGAAAGAGATATGATATATCAATTGATTTTGTTTTTGTTTACACTTTTTTTGCGCATTCAAATATACACAATGTCATTGGTAGCACCACCACGATTACGCATTTTCATTAACAATCTGTTGCCATGTCTTACCCTCCTTTCTCAACTCGGCTGCTAATTCATCTCTGATTTTAGCGACCAATCCGGGTCCTTTATATGCAAAAGCCGTATACAACTCGACAAAAGTTGCTCCAGCTTTGGCGAATTCCAAAGCGTCTTTACCATTGGAAATTCCACCACAACCGACCAAGACCAAACCTGAGCCTTTAGTGTATTTGTTCAACAATTTCAATGCATTCAATGACAACGGCTTCAATGGCTTTCCTGAAAGACCACCAGTTTGGTTGATCAATGATTCATCAGTGGTCAATAGTTTATCCTTCGGTCTTTGAATTGTAGTGTTTGAAATGATTATACCATCTACTTTAGCCTCTTTTGCCGAGTTGGCGATAGACATGATTTCCGGCTCGGTTAAATCAGGAGCAATTTTAACCAAAATTGGAGGTTTTGTTCCGAGTAGATTTGTTTGCAATGTGTTACGCTCTTTCACAACAGTGGTCAAAAGGTTAGTGAGCTTAGATTCATTTTGCAAATCACGCAATCCTGGAGTGTTTGGTGACGACACATTAATAACAAGTACGTCTGCATAAGGCCCAAGTCTAGACACTCCTTTTACGTAATCCTCAACTTCGTCTCCCGTCTTGTTCTTTCCCAAATTTATTCCTAATAATTTTCCCTGTTGAAAAGCATTGGAGAATGGCATTAAACCAGCAGCATGACTGCGCTCCCATTTTTCAAACAATTTGGTAAAACGAACCCTTAATCTTGCTATGACGTTGAAATGCCCAGTAGAGTTGAAACCGTAGCGATTAATAACTGCGTCATCTCGAGGCAATCTGAAAAATCGAGGTTGAGGATTTCCTGGTTGAGGTTCGGGAGTGATTGAACCGATCTCGACGTAGGAAAACCCAACATTGAACAACGAGTCAATTGCTTCTCCATCTTTATCCAATCCAGCAGCCAATCCTATTGGATTCTTCAAAGTGTGGCCAAACACATTAACACCCAACACATCGCTTTGATCATTTCTTCCTTCGTCTAAAAGCCTAGGTACTAGGCCATATTTCATAAAAAATATACCCAATTTATGTCCTTGCTCTGCATCTGTGAATGTTCTTATAAGTGGACATAACACGTATTCATGAATGGAGGATCGTGAATCAAGAAGATAATAACCTCCAATACCGGCTAAAGCTCCACCGACAAGGAGTGTAATTGGTCCGGGCAAAAAGCTTGATCTCAAAATCTTCCTGCCATTGAGTCTGGCACTGTAATGTCTAGAGAAGGCTTTAAATAATGGATTTTTGGGAAACATTGTTGATGACTCAATTGAGTTGTTGTGAGATGACTGAAAAGGAAAGCGGAAATCAGTTGATAGAGATGTGAGCTTATACACAACAGAGAAAAACCGAGAAAAAGAATTAGGTGCAAAATGGGTAGCTCAGAATTTTTTCCCTTTTCTCTTGAGATGATCTTCTTTTGATGAAGAAAGTCGTCTTCTACACACCGTACTAAGCTTTACTTCTTCCATGAACGAGTCAAAGAATGATCACAGCCACCAAAAGGGTGAAGGGAAGAAGAACACCAGCCAAAGGAAGCACAAGTTTTCCAAAGACAAGAAACTCAATTCTAAGTTGCAGAGAATAGAAAACCAGTACAAGGATGCATTGAAATCTGCTAAGGGTACTGACTACCTTTTACAAGAAGAAGCGGGGTTCTTAGAAGCCGATGGTCCTATGGAAAAAACCTTCAAATTCAAGCAAGAAGAAATAACAAAGGAGGTGGACACAAATACTGCAAACAAGAAATTCGAACTCAAGCTCCCTGAGTTTGGTCCTTATCAGATTGATTTTTCGAGAAATGGACGTGATCTCCTTCTTGGGGGTAAAAAGGGACACGTTGCATCTATCGACTGGAAGACCGGAGTTTTGGGGTGTGAGCTCCACCTCAATGAAACTGTAAATGCTGTTAAATATCTACACAATGATCAATACTTCGCAGTGGCACAAAAGAAGTACACTTTTATCTACGACAAAGAAGGAACAGAGCTCCATCGACTCAAACAGCATGTTGAAGCTACTCTATTGGATTTTTTGCCCTATCACTTTCTTTTGGCAACCGCAGGACACACAGGGTTTTTGAAGTATCATGATGTTTCCACTGGTGAACTAGTTAGTGAAATAAGAACCAAACTTGGGCCAACGCTAGCAATGAAACACAATCCATACAATGCGGTAATACATTTAGGTCACGGGAATGGGCAAGTAACTTTGTGGTCACCTAATGCTCCAGAACCATTGGTAAAGATACAATCTGCCCGTGGGCCCATTCGAGATTTGGCGATTGATAGAGAAGGCAAATATATGGCAGTTAGTGGTGCCGATAAGACGTTGAAAATCTGGGATATTCGAACTTTCAAGGAAGTGGATCACTATTACACACAGACGCCTGCAACCTCATTAGACGTTTCTGACACTGGATTACTATCTGTTGGATGGGGTCCACATGTAACCATATGGAAAGATGTTTTCAAAAAATCGCATCAAGCTGATCCGTACATGAACCATTTGATCCCTGGATCAAAAGTGGACAAGGTCAAGTTTGCACCATTCGAAGATATACTAGGCATTGGTCACCAACAAGGATATGGTTCAATTATAGTTCCTGGAGCTGGTGAAGCCAATTATGATGCTTTAGAATTGAACCCCTTCGAAACAACTAAACAAAGACAGGAACTGGAGGTTAGATCGTTACTCAACAAACTTCCGGCTGACTCGATTGCATTAGATCCAAATACTATCGGGACTGTTGACAAGCGGGCCAAGTCAATAAGATTGAAACCTGGCGAAATTAATGAATTGACTGAATCAGCTACAGATGCCACAAGCAAGATGGCCATAAAGCCTGATGTCAAGGGTAAGAATTCCGCACTAAGGAAACATTTGAGAAGGAAGAGAGAGAATGTCATTGATCAAAGAAAGATGAGGATTGAGAAGAATTTGAAGAATGAGAAGGAGGCCAGATTGAAACGTTTGAAATTGCTACAAGGTGAACAAGTTGAGGAGGATGTATTAGATTCTGCTTTATCTAGATTTAAGTAGACGAATGAAGTTGCTCTTTCTCACAACAAATCTTATTGATAACCTGGTTGAACACCTGACATTCCCATTCAATTGCTTTCAACTCTTCCTCAGTAATGACATAGCAGGCTTCGTTTGAATCAGGATCAGCCGATGTGTCGAGTGGGATCTGGCCTTGATTTATAGAGGTGGGTGTTAGGGAATCAAATTGTTGTCTCTGTGTTTTGTGATCCACGTCCCGTTGCAAAATATCGAACCTCTTGAGCAACATGCGATCATCCTCCAGTAAAAACTCAATAAATGCTTGTCCCCGTGATGCCATCTTTGATGAAAAAGTGCCAAGAACAATGAGGGTTTGACACAATGCTTTTATTTGCTTCTTGTCCCGTAATATGATTAATTTGTAGAAATCAACTTTAGAAAGTTGGTGAATTGAGTTTGCATGTTTTTTGAGATGCGTTACTAGCAGCTGATTCAATACATCGATTTGCAACCACATTGGCAAAGGAACTGTGGTAGAAGTCTCTGAGTTAACGACGTCGTATGCATTGGCGAAAATAGCCGTGTCAAAAGCTTCCAGTTTGAAATCATCTTTGTTCAATAGGATCTTAAAAAGTTTGAACAACACAATTGGGTTAGTTAAAGTTGATGGTGATGCGTCTGCTTTCAAAGGGGAATCCAAAAACTCGGAGAGCCAATGGATTACGGCAACGGCTAATTGATCAGTTACCACCTCAGTTGTTTCTTCAAAAATACTCATGTCCAATGCAAAAGGATAAGTTTAGAGTAGTTTTGATGCGAAAATAACAAAATCTGGTTGCAAAAATTGAAGCTGATGATCATTACGCCGGCAAACATAGGCAGCTCACTTTTATCGATGTCGAAACTCGAAAAGAGTTACTGATTAACGTGCTTTGACTGAATACCAGACTCGCACTTTCATGCTCGTGCTTTTGCGTGAAATAAAATATAAAGCTCGAATGGACATCTCCTGCTACAAACTACAAAAATAAAGGAATCGATTGTTGTCATATTAGTCACAAAGAGTTCAGCTTACGTTCTTATGGTGATATATGCCTTCTTAAAATTATTGTTGTGCAAGTTCATCTAAGCTTTTAAGTTCTGTCTAACTGATAGAGATAGAATGATGTGGAACAAAAAAAAAAAAAGCAGAAGTTTAGGAAGCGGGTGCAGCACCACTTTAATTTGTTAGCATGTCAGGGGTAAAAAGCATTCTTAAGCTCGCAAAGGCATCACTAGAACAGAATGATCCCGAAGCAGCATTGGAGCACTCAAAGGAAATTATAAAGCTTGACCCCAAATCATATTATGCATTTGTTTTTCAAGGAAAGGCGTACCAGCTTTTAAATGATGTGCCCAAAGCAACCACTTCATTCAAAAGAGCAATTGAATTAGAGCCTGACAACTTGCTAGCCTGGAAAGGTTATTTTCAAGTAGCGAAAACCTCAAATGATTATGAGCAATTTTTCACAGTGTTGACCGCATTAGTGAAAATTTACATTGAGCAAGGCGTGTCAATCTCTGAGCTATTGAAAGATATGAGAAGCTACTTGGATGCAAACAATGTGAAGGGAAATGAAAATTTGTACGAGTTTTACTTGAGATCAATTCTACCAGGTACCGAATTGGGTGAGTTGATTGGTTCCTCAATTGAATTGCCTTCATCTACGTATAAGAAGTTGATTGACCTAAAGCAAACTCAAGTGGAGAAGGAAGTGGTTGCCAGGGTATCAAAGGAAAGAATAAAACTTGGAAGACTGTTAAACATGGAACAAAAGGCATCGTTAGATGCAATTGCGTGGTCTTTTTACTCCAGTACTGATTTGCTAAAGTTGTATGACGCATTTTTGAATATTTGCGATGATGAGGAATTGAGAAAAACTTATCACGAAAAGTTGTTGAAGCTCAAGTATGAATTGTTGAAGATCTGCCCTGACAAAGAGCCATTGATAAAGGATATCAAACAATTGGCAGAAGATATGATCTTTTTGAAAACGACTAGTTTATTTTGTTGGAATTTGTATTTTGATTGGAAAGATGACGAATCGGTATTCGACTTGAATGAGGATCTAGTGATTGAATATTTACAATTGTTTCAGAATGAGGGTTTAGGACTTGTTTTGTTTGGATTTGTTATGAGTGATATCTCCCCTTACAACAAAGACAAAATCATCAAGGCTTTGTCTGGTAAAGAGGTTGTGCCAGCAAAGAAGGGGAAAGATAACGAGAGTCCTGAATTGGAGAACATGGCAAATGTAATTGACGACAAGGACGATGATAATTCCCAGCTTTACTTGCCACAGGAAGAAGTTTTGGGAGTGTTATTAGATGGGTTTGGTAAAGCTAAGGGGTCAGTTCTTGCAAACAGAATAATTGTAAATTATTATATCCACTTGAGACAGTACCACGTGGCATCCGAGAGATGTAGAGAAGGAATCAAGATACTAGCTGATCTTCAGCGGAGTTTTGGAGTTGACTTAAAGAATACTAAAGAGAATTTATTGTGTTGTCTTGCTACTGTTTACACGTATTATGAAGCTCCTAAGAATTACACTCGTGCTGTTCAATTGTATGACAAGATTTTGTCAACCAATCCCGATAATGTCAAGGCTAAAGTTGGCAAGGGGTTGATTTATGTTGAAAGAGGAGAATTAGACGAAGCGAAAGTTCTTTTGGAGGAAATTGTGAGAGATTACCCAAATAATTTGGAAGCAGAATCTGAATATTACTGGTGTTTAGTGAAGATGGGCCGACACGTTGAAGGAAGGGATGGGTTGCACAAATTTTTGGCAAAGATTACTGGAGGCGATTTGCATAGTCGGGACGTACGAGCAATTGCCTATTGGAGGCTAGCGAAAAGTTATATGGATTGCGACGACCACGACGAGAGCTACAAATGCTTGATTGAATCGTTGAAAAACTCGGATTTATACGCGCCAGCATATACTTTGTTAGGTGTACTTTTACAGGACTATTATGGCGACCTTGAGAGGGGGCAAAAATGTTTCTATAAGGCGTTTGATTTAGATTCCAATGAAATTACAGCTGCTAGGTATCTTGTGGAACAGGCTGTCGAAAAGAATGAATGGGAAGTGGCCAATGTGCTTGCTAAGCGAGTCGTCGACAATGAGTCTACAAGAAGGCTCATCATGCGTGGTGATATTGTGGATCCATCGTGGCCATATAGGGTACTCGGTTGTGCCGCTTTAAACAATCAGGATGATGCCAAGGCTGTGGAATGGTTCCAAAATGCACTTCGAACCAATGCAGGTGATTATCAGTGCTGGGTGGGTTTAGGTGAGGCCTATTTCAATTGTGGACGACTTGATGCAGCAGCAAAAGTGTTCCAACATGCTTTGGAAATGAGAGAGGAAAAAGAATGGACAGTTCAGTATATGTTGGGGGTGGTTTTGTTTGAAATGAAGGACTTTAACGAGGGGTTGAGTTATTTGTACTCTGCATTGGAAGCCAAACCTAATGAGGAATGTATCATTAGTGCGATTTATGAAGCAAATATTGAAAGCAGCAGGAAGTTTCTCCAATTAGGTTTCTTTGGAAGGGCAATCAACTCTGTTTTGAAGGCATTAACGTTTGTTAAACAAGGCGTGGGAATTAACAGTGCCTCACAAAAGGTATGGAAGGCTTTGGGTGATTGCCTTCGAGTATTTGTCAAGATTCGCGAACGTGTTAGCGATGTTCCATTTGATCTTGTTGTAGGTCTTTTTGACAACGTTGATTTTGGCAATTTTGAGTATCCATTGAATGAGTCAATTTCAGTGGCTGACGCAAGAGCAAAATTAGTAGAAGGGAGGGATATGGAATCGCTTTTCTTGTTGATCATACTTGCTTCTGTCGCATCATTAAACAATTTACCATTTAAGGCGAACAAGGTGCTCAAGGCTACTGGGTTTTACAATCTTGGCTTGTCCTTGTTGGAGTCATTTCAGGAGATTGGAAATGCTGAATTTCGGAACTTGTCAGTATACTATCTTAAACGTGCCATCAAAATCGAGCAAAACAATGCCAATTATTGGATAGCATTAGGTAATGCATATTTTACAACCAATCCACAGATCTCACAACATTGTTATATAAAAGCAACTACGTTGGAAGTGAAGGATGCGGAAATTTGGGTGAATTTAGCTATCTTGTATTTGAATTTTGGTGATACTCAATTATCTCAAGAGACCTTTTTGCGAGCCCAGTCCGTAGCACCGCAAGATCCACAATCATGGCTTGGTAATGCCGTTGCTTCGGAAGTGGTTGGAGATGACGAAAAGGCGTCCAGTCAGTATATTCATGCATTCACATTGTCCAAAGGTAGATTGGCTTTAGCGCTGTTTTTGTATGGATTATCGGTGGTCAATCGCAGTAATGATTGTGATCCAAAAGATATTGAGACTGCGCAGGAATTCAGTATTAGTAACCAAGCCATGCATCAATACTTGAAATATTATCCAAAAGATGAAGCCGCATTGGGCGTGGGTCTTTCCATTGCTGAAAGGTGTAAAGATTTCGAAACTGCTATAGATTTGGGGACCAAATTGTGCTCACTCTATGAAAAACTGTATGAGGAGACTGAGAGTGAGGTTACATTGCTGAAATTTGCAAACACAAAGAGTCAATTAGCAAGATTATATTTAGGATCGGGTGATTATGAATATGCCATCGAGGAAGCGAAAACTGCTCTTGAACTTGACCCTGAACTGGAGAAGATTGTGATTTCGGTAAGACTTACACTTGGGTTGGCTTATTTTCTCACCAATAGATTTCAAGATGCGATCGGTGAGTTAAAAATTGTCTTGAGTGAGTATAGCGACTCTCCGAGAATTATTGCATTGATTGCTCAAGTTTTATATGCACATAATTCAAAGGAGTCAAAGCAAGCTGCTATTGATCAACTTTTTGCACATATTGAAGAGAATGGGTCATCTTTGTTGATTGTGCTCACCCTTGGTGCTATTTCATTAGTTGAGGATTTACCTGAGTACCTTGACGCTGTAAAGGAGGATTTATTGGGCTTAAACTTAAATGACATTGTCACAGACACAAGAAGGGAAGTGCCTCGTTTGATTGATGAAATTAATGAAAGATTAGGTAAGGATGAGGACAAGATATGGAGTAGATATGCATACATGTTTCCATTCAGCTATCATATTTGGAAACACATCAATGTGGAAATGGCAAAGCTAGTGATTACATCAAGAGATGAAAAAGTTACTAGTAACGAGTATGCTGATGCAATGACAAGGACAGGTAAATTGAGAGATATACAACGTGGATTAATGATGAATCCTTGTAATACGGAGGCCATAGAGGCAATGAATTCGTGTATAGCTTAGAAGTAGAGGTGCATACGACGGCGATGACGTCAAATAATTTCATTGTGTCAAAAAATAAATAAAAAATGCGAGAGAAACGCAATTTGCATAGAACGTCAAACTTATCAAATCAATTAGGAAAGACTCAATTGCAATTGATCATCGAAGCTCTATATACTGCAGTTGCCTAGGGGAAGTTGTCTTTGGAAACTTGCCTCTTTTCCGAAACGTAGAGCAACTAAATCATTACAATGGGCCTATTTTCGAAAAAGAAATCATCGTCGCCATCAAGTTCGACTAAAGAAGCTACACCATTAGGCTCGTCTGCTTCGGTTAAGTCTGAGTTGGGTCTATCGTCATCTAATGAATCGATAAAGTCAGACATATCCAGTGGAAAGATCAAAGGGTTGTTGAAGAAAAAATTGAATGGAGGAGGAGCAGGAGGAGCAGGAGGAGTGGGAGGAGGTAGAGGCGGTGAAGCAATTGGTGTCGACAAAATTGACAAATTGAGTGCTGATTTACGTCAGATTAAACTTGACAAACAAATGCAGAATACGCAAACGTCTAGTCTGACGTTGGAAGTCCCACGGGGGGACCAAAATGGAGAAAAACATCTTTCTCAAGAGGGTCACATTCCGTCACAATTTAAGAAACGTGTAAGTACGATTATTGAAAATGAGAACAACTCCACTGGTGACGACTCCGATGACTTTGATGCCGATGCTGATGATGATGAGGGGTCCAATATTGAATCAGATTCGTCTGATTCTGAGTTGGAGGAAGATCACCTACATCCAATCAAGCCCAAATACGATGCATCACATCACGATTTAGCTCAACAATTGTCAACAATCATGGGCTACTGTGGACTACGCAGAGACACTTCATCACATTCAACTGAGGAAGCCAACAAGGAAAGTCAACGAACCTATTCCCTATTGGATCAAGAAAACAGGATCAAGAAATTGCCCAAATCGGTACATAGTGATGAATCGATAATCGGTGAATATCAAATACAATTAATACATCACTTGACGGCAAAGATTGAACGATTGATTACTGATGGTGGGAGTGAACGATTGTTAACCAGGGAGAAATCATTGTATCAGAGGTATGGAGTGATACGAAACGTTATTGGCAAGGGAGCTTATGGATTGATCAAGATTATTGATCCCGACGGAGGTAAAGTCAATACGTTGTTACTGAATAGCTTACCACCATTGGGGAAACGACTATTTGTGGTTAAGGAGTTACCAAGACGGAAAGATGAGAAAACAAACAACTTTATTGAACGAATCATGTCGGAGTTTGTCATTTCGTCAACATTGAATAGTAAATACATCATTGAAACGGTTGATTTAATGGGAACGCTATCTCCTTCATCACTACTGCTGCTGATGAGTTCACCTTCAGCCTCGGTTAAGCATCTACGTATTAGTCAAGTCATGAATTGCAGTCAAGGTGGCGATTTATTTTCCTATTTATTGACTGGAGTCAATATCAAAAACAAACCAGTAATGTACATGTCATTATATGAAGTTGATTGCATATTGAAACAAGTGGCTCGTGGATTGAAGTATATGCATGCTCATGGTGTTTCTCATTGTGATTTGAAATTGGAAAATATACTCATATCGTACCAAGTGGATGACCATAATGACGTTACTGAGTCTGGACTATGCTCCAGTTGTCAGTGTAAGATGCTGATCAAGTTGAGTGATTTTGGTAAATCATTTGTGTTTCGAACCGCATTTGATAAATCAGAACAGAAATTACAAGGATCTCAAGGAATCATTGGATCAGAACCGTATATTGCACCTGAGGAGTACTTGTGCACCAAGATCAATTCGTCGTATTCATCAGTGAAGAAAGATTGTTGGGCATTTGGTGTTGTTGCATTGACATTACTAAATATTCGAAGAAGCTACTACTGTTCTCAATCGTCAAATGGTGGCGTTGGTGGTGATGGAGGAGCGTATCGACTGGGACTGAAGTTGGTTGCTGGCTTGGATCTAAATGGATATAGTACTGGGTACTTGTGGAAAAACACCGATGCAAAAACCACCAGTATCAGCAAATCCAACACATCTAGCGGATCAATAGTGACAATATTACTGAAGTTGGAGTACAAGGATAAAGTGTTTAATGAGTATGTCAAGAAAAGAATGATTGGTGATTATGACACAAGGACTAAAGAATGGTTGATTAAACAACCAGGTAGATTTATGCCCATTGAGAACATATGTAAACCGATAACTAGCAATAGTGACGATGATGATACTGCCGAGGAGGAAGAAGAAGAGGGGGGAAATGATGTGAGAGGGAAACAGAAGGGGGTTAGGATGTTTGATGCTGATAAAGATGATGAAGACGAGGATGATTTAAGTGAATTAAGAGTATTGATCATTTACAAGTTACTTGACATTGACCCAAGTACAAGAATGAATATGGATCAGTTTTTAAAGAGTGATTGGATGACGGCAACCGAATCCTGTTTTTAAGAAGGTGTGGTGGTGTACACTTCGATGCACATCACTTTTTACTATTGATATTGTATTTTATACATGGAGTTGGAGACACACCATTTTCACTATTGATATCGTTACTCTATTCTGTACGTACATGAGGATTCTTTTTCTTATACAAAGTCTCTTATAGTAGACACAATATAAAGTGGTGAAACACTTTATACACAGCGTGTAAAAACTCATCTACAATCAACTCTTCCCCGCTCTTTAAAAGTCCTGAAACATATCTCGATATGGATCTTCAACTCCACTTATACCATAATCCAAATCCTTGTCTTCTGGATACTTGTCAAACTGTGAAGTATCACCGACACCAGAAGTAATTGGTGGTTCATAAGGAGTTTCAATATCTCGTGAAAGTAATCGTTCCCAAATAACTTCTTTAAACCACGGATGATTTTTGACATCATTTGATCCACCTTGTAAATTACCCAATCTTTGAGTTAAATCTTTAACAATCAATTTTTGTAAAAGATCCAAAATATCTGGTGGTAAATAGTCGGGGTAAGTTATAGTTCCGTTCAAGATATTTTCATAAGTTTTCATGGGAGTTGGATCATAAAATGGAGTATAACCAGTCAACATTTCAAAAATCAATATCCCAAATGACCACCAATCAACTGATTTGTTATATGGTTTTGTAGCTACAACTTCAGGAGCAATATAGTCGGGAGTACCACATAATGTATAAGTTACATCTTGAACTTCTTTAGCAAATCCAAAATCAGTCAATTTAATATGTCCATTTTTATCCAACAAGATATTTTCAGGTTTCAAATCACGATAAATGATATCCAAATTGTGTAAATATTCAATGGCAAGAAATGTTTCTGCAGCATAAAATTTAGCCACTGGTGTAGGGAATCGTTGTGATTTTCGCAACAAGGAAAATAACTCACCCCCTTCTATATAATCCATAATCATGAATAAATTGTGGCAATCTTGAAAAGTACCCCACATTCGAATAATAAACGGATGTTGGGCCAATTTCAACATTCTTCGTTCATCATTAGTATGTTCAACTTGTTTCATGTTAACAACTCGTTCCTTTTTCAACACCTTCATGGCGTAAAAACGACCATTGTGGATGGATCTAGTTAAATGAACTCGTCCAAATGAGCCTGTTCCCAATGTTCGCAATATTTGAAAATCATTGAGACTGTATTTCCCCCTGGTTGTAGTGTCCTTGTGCGCGTGACGAGAAACTTTTTTAGTTAGGGATGACGATGACGATGAATTGTTTTGACTAGTAAGATTAGGTTTGGAATTGGTGGTGGTGTTGCTGTTTGTGTTGGGTATGCTTTTGGTGTCGTCATTGCCTGAAGTGGAAATGTTTTGTCCGGTAGTGCCGTTGTTAGTGTTGGACAAATTGGTGTTGCTGGTGTTTGTGCTAGCACTGTGTAGTCCTGTACCCTGGGCATTATTATTCCGTTCTAGTGTTGGTGAATTGGATGCGTATATACTATTTTGCAGTGGCTGATGTTGTGCTTGTTGTTGTTGTTGTTGTTGTTGTTGTTGTTGGTTTGACTGTTGTTGTTGTTGTTGTTGAAGCGAAGGTGTAGTCGAGGTGGACGATGCATCATTCAAACTCATATTGTGAAGTGATTGCGTATTTGACTCCTGTTGTTGCGCTGATGCCATATGGGAAGAAAGAAAGAAAGAAAGAGTGTATATATATGTATATGTGTGTGTTCTTTATGTATTCATGTAATTTTGGAATTATTTTGGTGGTTGTCGTAATTGGGATTGATTTTGATAATTTTTTTTTTTTTGTCTGTTTTCGTCACTGTCCGTCCCCTTACACAACACAACACATACAAATTGAATAAAGCTTTGATGTTGATGTATTAGACCTAACACTTTAGTTCTGAGTGGATGAGAAGTGTAAGGTCCCAGGTGGTTCGTATATGTGTATGTGTGTACCACTCTACTAATGAACTATAAAATGGACAATCGTTTTCAACGTTGTGTATGTATGTATGTTGTGTGTGTGTTTGTATGTATCCTCTTTATTTGAAAAAGTGGGAAAAATAAAAAAAAAAAAAAGAGAAAAAGAAAGAAAAGAAATTTTTTCAAAATTTACACAAAGAAAGCCAAATTGAAATGTATTGTAAATCATTGCATCCATACACCAATACATATATACATACATATGTATAGTATATTACATTCCTTTACTATACGATAGTGTTATAACTTATGTACACAGCTGATATGGTTATCACCGCCATCTTCTCAACCACAACAGTTGTTCATTATAAGAGTGCGAAACGGGTAGGAATCACATGCTTTTGCCGCGTTTAATTTTATTTTTGACTTTATAATATTGTTATACTTGTTTTTAATTCCGTAGGTCGTGTAAGTTGACTTTTTTTGTTAGCTACAATAAACTAAGACTATCCTCTTTTGATTCACCCACCAATACATTTTGTGTTTTCGGTTCCTCTCTTTGGGTAATGAGTTTGTGATTCAATTAGTCAAAACACAATGACAAGAATTGTGACGGTGATGAGCTTTGTTAACATCGATGTTGTTGTTGTTTGTGATATGCTTTTCTTTTCCCTTTTTCTTTTGTGTGTATATTGACTAAATGAATTTGTGTGTCTCAACAATTACTTTTGCGTAAATGCTTATTGGTTTACGTCACTTTCCAATAATTGTACATGTGTAGTTTGTGGTATCACTCGACCCATGTATAGGTTTGCGTTATACTTTTCTCTTTGTAAACACAACATTGGTTTCGGCTCTATAGTCGTTTGCTCCCGACGAATACAACCAAAGATCTATTGAAAGAGCACTGCCTCATTTTTAACCACATGCAGTAAAAAAAGTACATGCAGGGTATAATATTATCCTTAAAAGGAGGGGAAGGCAGAAGCATACTTTCAAATAAGATATTACGTCGACTAGTTGAAATCAAGAGATTGCTATTCTAAATATGGCAGACGCCATGGTGGGTGCAAATCATCAATCTACTGCTTTAATATCGGCTGTTTAATGAACCGTCGGCGCCAAAACCAAAAAGAAAAAACGTTTGGATCGTAAATGCAACTACTTTTGGAAGAATCATTACTTACACAAAACAAACAAAACATAAAGCTGTACCGGGATTTGCAGACGTCCATGTGAACTACAACTCCCCAAAAGTGCGCAAGTTCAAGTTCTATACGTTGATCGTGCTATGGGAGGTTGGAAAAATTTTATTTTGACGAATCTCAATCAACATTAAAACAATCACGTGGTAAATTACACACTTGTGTTGCAAGCTGCCGAAAAGATGTTTCACACAATACAGGAAGGGTACACTTGTGTAGTCGATACGAGGACCCATTCAAAATAGCTAGAAAAAGCAACCTAATGTGTATTCAGCAAAGCGGGTTCTCTTCCTTCTAAAATTCCCTTCTTATATCTCAACAATTGCTATAACTGGACGATGGTCACTACATAAACACTCATATCCTTCTTCACCACCACATAATTGACTTTGCGTGGCATGATACAAAATAGGTACATTCTGACTGGTCCAAATAAAATCAATTATGGATTCACCATCACCGCCATTACAAAACCCAGTACATGTTCTTCTTTCACCTTCAATCTTTTGTGCTTTGACTCCAGACTCTTGTAAAAAATTGGCCAATGTTTGATACCCTTCGGCATTTGGGTCACTATTTAAATCACCAGTTAAAACCAGTTTACCACCAGCGCCACTGCCGCCGCCAACTGGTGCCTCTTCCATCAATTTCACAATCAACAATGCTGATTGTTTTCGTGCTTCTTTACCACGATGATCGAAATGGGTATTAAACATATTAATCACTTTGGTACTGCGACCTTGAACTTTACGATTTTTCAAAATGACATTGGTGACAATTCGATTAAATGCGGCATCCCAGCTCTTGCTTGGTTTACTAGGAGTTTCACTCAACCAAAATGTCTTTGTAAATACTGGTTCCCAATCTTGTTTATTAAACAATATCGGTGAATATTCTCCATGTGTATCGCCATTATCTCTACCAACACCAAAATATGTCCAATCTGGTCCTAAACCATGCAAGATGTCTTGTAATTGGTTATGTAATACTTCTTGGAGCGACACAATTGCTGGTAAATTGGGATTTGAAGTTGCTTGCTTGATCAAATGAATTACTCCCTGTTTTCTCTCTGACCATGGTTTTTCTCCATCAACAAGTTTCTTAGTGTCAAACCTAATATTGTGGGTATAAATCAATACTTGTAATGGCTTAGAATCTCTGTCGGTGGACGAGGCAGCATCAGTGGCTTTTGCAATTTGTTGCTTGTCCTTATCAGAGTAAGTCTTGGTGCCTGTATGTTTATTGACCTCTTTGCCAACCAATTGAGTCACCTTCTTAGCTGCGTTAAAGTAGTTCATTATGAAAAGCGAGGGGTTGTATAGTTGTTATCTTTGGTGAAGGGTACGTATGATCGTGTGAGTTTTATCTCTCTTTTTATATCACAATCTCCTCAACCCCCACGAAATTTCATAGCAAACTTAAAAAGTAAATATGCCGAGAGAACACAAAATCTATGAAACAGTAGTGAGGCACCGAATATAAAAAGCGCAATCTTGAAAGCACTTAGGGAATAGAGGCATGGGGTGGTGACAGATCCTCCTACAGTGGATAGCTTTCATAACTCGGGTAAGCATCTTAGTTTATCGTCGATTGTTATATACCAATCACTAACTTGCACTATCGATCGTGATTTCCTTACAATTTGTGTCATCAATTGGGAGAGACCGTAATAAAATACTCAAAACGTAGACGATTGGAGTCCCGTGTCTCTTGTCTAGATATCACTGACTACACTCATCTTGTTTCTCTATCAACTATGCGATTGTAACTAAAATTAATTACTGATTTTTCAGTTCCAGGAACATAATTCACTACGAGTCCCAATTTTTGAGACTAATAGTTCTACCTAAACAATCCGGCTTTAGCAAAGACTTAGCTGATTTGAGATACGGTCCCGCACATAGGTGTTGTGTTTATCACTGATCTATTGTATCCATGCTGACTGTCGGCAACTTGAATGAAACTCAACTTTATCTCTCGGCTAAAAAAACAAAAACAAATTTTGTTTCTGTGTTATAACCGACACACCCAAAATGACACGTCTTATTAAAAGCTCTCTCGCTTTCCTAAATGAGAAACTCCATCCTATAAAGCCATTAATAGAATACACTAGAATCTCTGGTTATAAAGACATAGGCAATTTAGATAATATCTCGGCATGCCCTTTACTATTCAAGTTTTGGCACTTTTTCTAAATCATTTTTCGTTCTTTAAAATACTATACGCAAAGTGTTGTTGCATAAAACTGGTGATAATTATATATTTCTAACCAGCAAATAACAAAAAAAAAGAGCTTTCACGTGTAACTATATTTTTTTTTATTAAATGCCAGATTTAGTACAATTCTTTATACGACCAATAGACGTATTTTTCAAGAATTTTTACTCATCGGTATCGCAGTTATTCAAAATGATTACATCTTCATCACTGTTGAATAGGAAATTATCCTCAGAACAACTTTTGTATAGAAAACGAGACCTAATCAATGTCACATTAGCATCACAGGGGATAGTGGTGGGAAGTCGACGAGATCAAGGGAAACAACACCAGCAGCAAGGTCATCATGGCCAGCAACAACGAAGTGGCGAAGTGTTGGTATCGAATGATGATAGTGAAGAATTGGAGAAAGCCGATGGGTCCGGTTCTGGCTTACTGGGCTTTTGTTATAGTTGTTTTGGTAAAGACACACTGAGGAACTCCTCCTCAGAAAAGAAGATTCCCCAGTTTATATCATTCAAGAACGTATTGCATGTCGAAACATTGGGCTCAGAAGAGAATCATGAGGTGACATTAACCTTTGTTACACCCAACCATGAAGATTACATCAAAAAGGCATCGAAATTGACAATTCACAATATTAAAGTGCAAGTGCAAAACTATGATCCACAAAAGCATTCACATGATACTGTCGCCAACTATATTTTGAACAAGGCATATCATTATAAAGTGCTTCAACAACCTTCAGTATTGGTTTTGATTAATCCTCATGGTGGTCAAGGTCACGCGGTGAAGATTTACAACGATGATATTAAACCAATTTTACGCGCTGCTCGTTGCAACATTACCTATCAAGAGACAAATTATTCTGGACATGCCACTGACATTGCTAGAGATTTAAACATTGATGAATACGATGTAATTTTGTGTTGTTCTGGTGATGGAATACCTCACGAAGTGATTAATGGATTTTATCAACGTAGAGATAATGGTGTTGCTGCATTCAACAAATTGATCATCAGTCAATTACCATGTGGATCAGGAAATGCCCTTACGTTGAGTACATTGGGAGGATCAGGTGAAGCACAAATTGCCACTTGGCTTATGCTTAAATCGAAACCAAGTAAATTGGATTTGATGACGGTGACTCAAGGCACTGGAGACAAACAAGTTACCAAATTGTCATTTTTAAGTCAATGCTATGGAATCGTTGCTGATTCAGATATTGGAACCGAACACTTACGATGGCTTGGTGCCATACGATTTGAACTTGGGGTTATGCAAAAAGTGTTCACATTTGCTAAATACCCATGTGATTTATACGTTGAAGCATGGACTAAAGATAAATCACTCATTGCTAAGCATGTTGAACTGCATTTAGCCAATTCCAGTAATGGAAACAACAATAATGAATTACGTGTTGTTACAAAAGAGGATTTACAACTACGCCAACCATCATTGGATGAACCAGTACCTTCACATTGGAAAACTGTACCCCAGTCTATCACTGACAAACTCAATGTGTTTTATGTGGGGAACATGCCTTATGTATCAGCCGATGCTCAATTTTTCCCTGCTGCATTACCCGATGACGGACACATGGATATGGTAATCACCGATACAAATGCATCGATACTAAACATTGTTCAAATTATGTTGAATGTGGAAAAGGGCACCCACGTTAATGATGAAAATGTCATACACGCAAAAGTTAAATCTTATCGATTAGTACCGAAGTTGCCAAACCCTGATCATCATTACATATCTGTTGATGGTGAGAGTTTCCCCGTTGAAGCTTTACAAGTTGAAGTTTTACCTAGTATCATGACTGGGTTGTTGTACGATGGGAAATTCACCGAAACTGTATTGACTGAATAAGACAGGGGAAGTTGGTTGTTTAGTTTAAAGTTAGATATGTATAATAGAAGTTTTGATTCACTTGTGAGAAGTATTGGTATCGTATTGGCGTAGAGAGACCTCCTTCTCTTAGTAAGGATGTAAAAGAGTAAAGATTAGCATTAATACCTACAACATTGATTAAACATAACAATTATTAATATTAAACATTTAGAAATTCATTATTACCCCTGAAAAAATTGAAGAAATCCTTGTCATCGAAACTGGGGTACAAACACACAACAAAGTCAGTGTGAGTATCATCTTGTACAAAAATGAGAAAAAAAAAAAAACTTCCGAAGTAATCATAGATTACACTAAATCTCCATCAAAGATTACACATAGTAAACTTAAATTCATTTGGGACTACGAACAATTCAATTTCCATTGGCCAGATCGAATAATATATTTTCCATGTCTCTTGCCAGTCTTCCAAGACTACAAGTGAGAAATCAAAAAAGAATAGAGCACAAGGATCGCAAATTGTGTGTCCATACGTCCCCATACAGTGTTTCACCATAATTTAGCCATTTCAAGATTTGGAAACACGCCCTGCAATCAAATTTCACACCGTTTCTGAAGTGAAATCATCAAAAGCAATGCCTTCAATTATGTAACTGTGAGTATAATAGCCCTTTCAGAAAAGAAAAATTGCATATAGTGATATCTCTTTACATTTTCTTAAAACAAAAGTGCCAGTTACGAAACTCCCATACTCAACACTTTTGAAGTGAATTTCTTCTGTTTTGTTTCTTCTCCTTCTTCTTCTTTTTTGTGATCTCGCTCACCTTTTATAGCTCGATTACTTTCTTTGGGGAAGTTTGCTTACACTTGCATTAACAATAGGGTTCTCATTTAATTTGTATATTCAAAAAGCCAAAAAAAAGGACAACCTCTACATACTCATCAATAATCCTCACACAAACTAACCCGATCTAACAGCCTTTTTCTCATATCTTTGATGTTGCAACTTGGATACATTCTTCAACTCAGCTAATCTTTCTTTCAACATGGGTATATCACGCAACACTTTTTCCAAAGCCACTCTTTCCTTCTCCAATTTCAATCTCCTTTCAGCATCCAATTTACCAAAATAATAGCCACCTTTACCATCGAATTTCAACAAGTATTTGTGGAAATGCCACAAAGCTGGACGATGTGCAACTGACAACAATGTTATACCCAAGCTTTGTGCGTGCTCATACATAAACTGTTCCATATCGGGACTTACTGCTGATGTACATTCATCCAACACGGCAAACTTAGGTTCGTGGTAGTACAATCTCGCCATGGCCAATCGTTGCTGTGCACCCGTGGACAATTCCTCATCCCAGTTCTTTACTTCGTTCAACTGATCAACAAAATCATCTAGTTTCAATATTCTCAATATCGATTGCAATTCTTTGTCAGATTTTGTTTGTTTATTAAGTGGATGCGGGTAAATGATTTGCTCTTTCAATGTGCCTTGTAATAAATAAGCTCTTTGTGGGATATAAAACATGTTTTCAGCGGTGGGGATGGTGATTGTACCTTCTTTTACTGGCCATAATCCACCAAGCATTCTAAACAATGACGATTTTCCAGATCCATTAGGACCAGCAATTAACAAGTGATCACCCAGTTTGATGGAAAAACTCAAGCTTTCAATAAGTGTGACATCTGCTGGTGTTAACAACCTCACTTTGTCAAAGATAATCGCATCATTGTTGTATTTGACATTTGACGTAATATCTTTCCTTCTCAGCGCCACATCGGCCAATGTATCTTGGAAATCAGATACTCTAGTCGCGTGACCAACAATTTGTAACAAATACCTCCTGGCATAGATTAATCGATCTAATGAGTCAGAAGCACTAAGCAATAACCTTCTATTGGTGATGAATTTACCAGCGGCATTGTTGTCATCTTCCTCCCCAAGGTACTTGGCAATGAATATAGGCGATGAACATAAAACCAACCCAGCAGCACCCCAAAAGTACTTCACAATAAATGTTTGAGCGATTTCATGGATACCCTTTTTCCAATATTCTTGTTTGGAAAATCTCTCCAATGTGTAGTAGCAATAATCAATGTAATCCAATTCACGATAATGACCACGCAAAAATGCAATTTCCTCATTATTGGAAACAATCTTGGAATGAGCAGACCTTAATTTCCCTTCTAAATTAGCACGTTCACTAGCCAACTTGGCAAATGGGGGTGAAAAGAATCGAATAATCATAGTCGAGAAATGAGCCAATATTCCCAACGCAAGGGTACCTTCACCGTTTCCAACACCACTCTTACTCAATTGACGTGCACACAACACCAAGTCCAATGTTGGTTTCAATAGTTGCCCTGGTAAACTACTCAATGCAGATGCCAATCTTGACACATCAGTAGTGATTCTTTGATTTGGATCAGTGATTTTATTGCCACTCAAATGAATCAATGAGTAATAATTGGTATCCAAGTTATCTGGTAAATAATCCTTCAAAATTGAATTGTTTAAATTTTCTCGGATGGCTTTTCTCATATTTTGTTTTGTCCATGATAACAATGCATTGTTTAACGATGCTGGAATTCCAATCAACATCCATGCCAAAAGGTATCTACTAAACACTTTTAACCTTTTCGATACCAAGGCGCCCACCAACTGACCATCCAAAGTAGCTACTCTCAATGTCAAAAACGCACGAGTTACTAGCAACACCAAATGAGCAATAAAATAACCCACTGTTTTATCATGAAATGTTGGTATAATTGCATGAAACAACCGATCAAACGCTTGTCGAGAAAGCTTTGGATGTGCCGATTTTTTGTTCAGTGATGACGATCCATCAACTTGTTGCTGTTGTTGCGATTTGTCGTTGCTCTTTTCTGATGATGATGATGATGATGATGATGATCCTGTACTTGCTGCACCGGAGAAAGCGGCGGTTATTAGAATGATGTAGGATGTGTTTAAAAGAAGTGACCTGTTGGACCTGTACACTTTTAAAAGGGAAAGTGCCAATGAGTTATCCCTGAGTCTTGAGTTTGTCACCGACATTTCTTATCTGCTATAGTAGTACCCCGCAAACAAAACGATAGTTGATTAATGGATAATGAGGAGATAAAATAAAGTGTAAAGTGTTTGGGAAGGTGGTGGTCTCTTATTTACGCAAATAATAGACAGGTTTGGTCAATATGATTAGTGTTATAGAATTAGTCTTCAACGGTTTATTATTGTTAGTTTTCATCCCTTCACATTTTAAAATCAAAATGACAGACAAATTATTTTTTTTTTTTTTTCGTCGTTGCAATTTGTTCCTCGGCGAAGTGAAATGTCGCGAAATTCAAAGTCACTTTTTGGGGTTACCTAAGACATGGGATGAAATATACCACCGATTAATAAGTATGCGTTTGGTGTTGGAAGAATTCGACCACAGGGCGCCTTTTCGGCTCAGAATTTACTACAGGTATATTACAAAGTAATCCCTTCCATAGTTCCAGATTCGAGGGTGAGCTGATAACGTTTTTAGTTTTTTCTATGTATGATCATTGATTGATGAGCTACAAACGGCCCAATTGTAGTACCAGAAAGCATGCTTCATAATAGCTTTCATTGTAAAGCAACTGTGTATTGTTTTAATTCAATGGTGACTCGCATAAAGGTAGGAGTTTGATCGGAGATAGTTTCTGACAAATCCCCCCTTGTTTTCGTTTTTGAGATAGAACCCCAATTTGTGTAATTCGTTACAACGAGGGTTAAAAATAAAAACCATTGAATTGATTATATATAGTAACCAAAGGCGTACATTACTAATTGCTGAAAATCTACAGCCAAGTCTACAACTACAGTGGGTAGACAATGTACTTGTAACCGCTTACCATTCCCTAATCGGCCTTAGTCTATAAGAAGCTTACTTTCTCAAAACTAATAGAAATGCGCACATGCGCGACTTCGCTTTTATACTTATCGAAGCTACCATATGCCACACTCTCTAACCTTGGCTATATCAGTGTGAGACACATGTAACATACCTCATTATATAACAGTACATAGAGTGGGGATAACTTTTGGATTGCATACGTAACACTGCTTGTGAGTCCCCCTTGACACACTCCTTGAATCTTCGTATCTCAACTCAAACCACTTTCTTGTATTCTTTTATTTTTCTTAAATTGCTGTTGCAGTTGTAAAGGTGCAAACAATAAGGTACGATATATACGAATAAAAATCAATAAACATTCACCATATGATAAGAATGCCGTATGCTTCTAAACATAGAAGAGAGATGTGGAGGGGATTCACTCCAAGAAACGTATTTCGAGTAGATATGCGGAGAAATGTTTCTATTGTTTATACATTTGATTTCGGATTAATTTGCACGTGCTGTGTTTCGTTTCTTTTTTGCTCTCTTACAATAAAACCCCCGACTACATATTGCATAAAGCTACCATCCAAACAGAATTTGTTGTTAGTTGCATCGCTTGCAGTTAATACAAACGTTCTGTTTACATTTAGATACAGATTCTATTGTTGGTTAAACAATAGGTTTTCATTACGTTTTATATTGTCGCTGTTCGTATCTCCTTCCGCACTTTCCATGGCTAATACGCACCAGATAGTCCCTACCTCCATAGATAAAGCCACACGGCGATTGGTGAACTTTTAAATTAGGGTCTCCGAAGTCTATTCCTTTCTTTTGGCACGGATTTTAGCCTGCTATTTGACGAATAGCCATACAAATTTCAAGCACATGTTTTGCATAGGCTAATTAATCCGGTTGTAAATGTTTAACAAAAACCCTCTAGGTGAAATTTACTTTACATTCCAACCACAACAACAACAACACATTCCTTCTTCTTAATCACAAACTCTACTTTACTACAACAAATGATTGAAACTCTTGTCCAATGAATTCAAAGAATGTCCTTTTGATTTATATAAATTAGAACCAACATCCTCTTGATCTTTCTCGTACACCGCCTTTGATCTACTACTCTAACACGAAAGTGTGTAACTAAACACATTCATAGACACAGCAAAGCACCACCGCCACTCCGACCACGAACCCTCCCCCCCCATTATACTGGCATTACATCATCATTAGAAACAAGCTTTTATACTATTGACTTATCTACCCAAAGCTAACTCAATTTTTCTAAACTAGCCTTCGGAAGAGTTACAAAATTGCAAACAACGTGCGGCATCAAGAAACTACTCAATTTCACTACAATCTCTCCCAACCTTTAAGGGAGCCGTGCAAGAAGATCTAGGCAAGCATACTCGGTGCCACGTCTCCATTTTCCAAGTAGTATTCCCCCATCAATTGAACATCAACATCATCAAATTCCCATCCGTTTCGGTCATTGTGAACAGAAAGGACATTTTTCTTCAAAGGGGGCACAACGCAAAGCTAAATATTTGTTCGATCTTTGTGTAATATTGGCAACTAGTACACGAAGAACTATTTTTTTTTCTGTTTTCCTTTCCATCAGCCTTGCCACACATAGCACACCATAGTGAGACTATTTCAACGTAATCTTGCTTGATCTTACATATATACCAAACAAAACTACATCAGGTGACTAACCTACGTCTTTTTTGCAACCAACAACGAGAGGAAAGGATCAATTTACTGCCATCGCAATCAATTTGCCAGAGCGAAAAAAATTTCCCCCCCATTGTTCCTTTGAGCTTAATTTTGTGTGTAACACTTTTTTGCCTCGAGGATTGGAGAGAAAGAACAATAAAGTCAATATAGATATTAACCACACACAAAACACACACCAATTAAACACCGAAAGGAGTAATAGCCCAAACTTCAATTGGTTGAAGATACAATCACACATATTACTTTTTGATATAACAGTCTACCTAGCCGATTGTGTGCACATCTTACCGACGGGGTGACTGTATCTGTGCTTAAGATCTACCTATCAGAGAGATTTTCATGATCTACTAATAAAATATCACTTGTTCTATTAAAAGCAACAAACAAAACAAAACTAAACACACACAAGAAAAAATTAAATAAATACAACATACACTTGAAATTATTACACAAACACAAAGTTAGTGTAACCCTTTGCACCTAAAAATTTCATCACTACACACACGCACGCTAAATTGCAATTATGTTGGATTTCATAAATAACAAACCATTACAACCACCACCACCACTTTATATACAACAAAACACTCCCCTACACACCACATTTCTACAAAAAAGAGACACATCATCCACCACTACTCCTAATAACACAGGTACTAGTAGCAGCTCAATACCACCATCAACAACAGCATCATCATTTACACCTTCAACTTCTGCTCAGCCTACATCCAACTCAGATACAGGTAACAACACAACACCACCACCACCATCTACATCAACAGAGAGCTCTTTTCCCCTGTCTCCTTCCCAATCTACAAGTGAGACAACTTCTTTTTCATCTAGCGAATCAACACCATCCACCGTGTCGTCGTTAATCCCAACAACCACGTCAGATCCGACTACACCTCCGACACAAGGGTCTCTGGAATCTACTCCAAGCACATCAGTTCCAACACTGTCATCAGTTCCAACTGAAAGTCCAAGTACAAGTTCATTCGTTAGTTCCCTGTCTTCGTCCTCGTATACGTCGTCGTCATCATCACCGACAACAAGTGATTTTAGCTCGTCAAGTATGTCTAGTTCGGTTCCAACAGAAACAACTCCGAGCACTACATCAAGCTCAAGCTCATCTGCGTCCCTTCCTACAACCACGAGCTCTGAAACAACCCCAAGCTCTACGTCTTTGGTAGAACCGTCTAGCACAGAGTTTAGCTCAGACCCGCTACCATCCTCCTCCTCAAGTGATACCAGTATCAGTTCAAGTTCCGATACACTTATTCCTTCGAGTTCATCGGAGGAAAGTACTTCATCAAGCACTACAGAGTCATCATCATCATCTTTTGAAAGCAGTACTACTTCCACTGAATCAAGTAGTTTTATACCCAGCTCAACTAGTGAAATTTCATCGTCTACCAGTGAGTCATCAAGCTCATCTTTTTCATCAGAGACGTCCTCGTCATCTTTTTCAAGTGATACCACTTCTACTAGCTCAGAATCTTTCAGCTCCTCATCATTGTCTGAATCTAGCTCTGAGTTTAGCTCATCCACTTTTGAAAGTTCAAGTTCAGAAACATCATCGTTCTCCTCATCCACCTCAGATCAAATATCAAGTAGCTCTTCTACAGAGGAATCTTCAACTTCTGAAACCTCATCTTCAGAACCATCATCATCATCCTCAGAGGAAACAACATCGTCATCGTCATCAGAGGAATCACTGACGGCAATTGCAACCACTTCATCTAGATCCTCAACCACCTCGTCTGCATCATCATCGTCATCCAGAACTAGGTCTTCCTCTTCACCCTCGTCTACTGAAGAACCATCATCAACAGAGGACAACTCTGAAACATCGTCAACAGAGCCACCTTCCTCCACCACAAGCTTGGACAAACACAGCTCAATTTCATCATTCACATCCGAATCCACATCTATCTACACTTATCCAGATACAACTATCACCTCAGTTGTTGCTATCCCCACTTCAACTGTAGTATCAACCGACCTGGGGTCTACGGCATCACGTAATTCAAAGCTTATTGGTGGATTAGTGGGGTCCATTGGTGGAACAATTGTCATTGGTTGTCTTGTTGTGTTGTTTTTGTTTCTCAAGAAACGTAAAAGACAAATCACAAACCAATCGCCTGATTTCAATGGTGGTGATGCAACCAATAGATTGGGTGCTGGCGATGACGAAGAAGATACTTCACTCGAAGACAAGAATGACCACATCTTCCATGACTCACCCAATGGTAATATGCAACGATCCAAGCTTGGTTGGTTAACGTCAATTTTTTCGAAAAATAACAATGGTGCTGGTCATGCATCCGATGCCAATAAAGCTGCCATTACTGGAAGCGGTGCTGTTGCTGGTATGGCTGGCGTCGGTGCCATGTCTGGTGCTGGTGGATCAAACACATTCAAGAGATTGAGAAATAACAACGATGACTTGGAGAATCAAACAGGATATGGCGCCGCGGCCCACACAAACCGTGATGATGGTGCCGATGCTGGTGCTGATGACGATGGATTCGCGTACCGAGGGGTGACAAATGCCAACAACTTGGACTCGATTTTCCGTTCCAATCGAAACACTTCATCAAATGCTAGAAACTCAAGTTATTTTGGTAAAAATTCAACTAGAGGCTCTTCGATATCTGGTACTGGGGATACATTTGTCAATTCAAGTGATAGTCCATTGATGTCATCTCCACAATACCCTCAGGATCAAACAAGAATGAACTCATATGGACATCCATTGGCTCACCCAGATGATTTTAATTTCGAAGAGTACCCACTGACGGGCAATGTGAGATCTGTTTCTGGGGGCACTGCCAGAGCAGCCACTGCAAGTGGAGGTGTCCCTGTCGCTGCTGCTGCAACTGCTGCTACTGCCACTACAGCACATCCTGATCATCCACATACAACTACATCCAGTTCCGAATATGATTCAGATCATATCAACAACGATCGCGGAGGACAACAACAGCAGCAACCATATCATCACGACCATGATGCCGCTTCATCATCAGCTTCGTCAGATGGCGATTTCAATCCAAGTGACTACGACGACGAGCTGTTTATTTTACCTGGAGACGAAATGACCCAAGTTGGCCGTGGTGGAGCAGCAGGTTATCAGCAACATCCTCGCGGTGGAGGATACATCGTGCCTTTTGAACAACACCAACAACCCCAACTGCCATTTGATGAGTATGTCCAGCAACACCAACCACAGCAACAAAAACAACCTAATGGTGGGGCCGGACTGAACCATCCGTATGCACGTCGTGATGCACCCCCTCCGCCACCACAACAGTACATGGGTGAGCAATTTAGGTCTGGGCCATATGGGTCCAACAATTCATTGTCGAGGTTCCAAGAGGATATCTCGTGAGAGGAGGAAGAAAGAAAGAGAGAGTTTAGTTGGTTAAGATGAAAAAATTTTAATTGCATTTCTTAATTATTTAGTTCGTATATATTTACAAATTTTAAAGTTCTTTTTTGGGAAGAAAATGAGGAGGGGGTCATTGTAGGGTATGCGTAGCAAAGGTAGTCTCTTCGTGCGTGGTAGTACACGTGGACAAGAACTAATGTGTAGTTCATGCACAAAGCAATAACGAGGATAATATTTATACATTCAGCTTATCATTTCCAACAATAGGTGTCAATTGATTTCAAAGACGAAAAGTTTGTGTCTTTGAACAAAGGACTCGGGGCTTTGCGACTTCGCTTGTTTAACCCACGGTGTATTTCTCGGAACTATTTAAAAGAGCTTAAACTTTTTGTTACTTATTGTTACAATCGTTCAATTTCGCTTAGGGGGTAGGGAGAGCATGGGGTTTAGCTACTTTTGATTGAGTTGTCGCCCCTCTTGTGAAATAAGCAGCTTCTTTAATGAAGTAGTTGTGGTGTCTATGTCTCTACAAAACTATCTAACTAGGTATGCTAAAGTGTAATTTCAAATGGTCACGTGCGTTAAGCCAAGGTATCAATTTCTTTCGGATTGTTGAACATCAAACGTCGACCTCGCATATGTCTTTGCAGCTGAGCTCAAGCATGATATTGCTGGACATGAAAGAGGATACTTGACAGAGTTGGCGGTTATCTATTTTGTGTAATTGTGGATTTGCATGCCGTAAGAAAAGACATATGCAATTGATTTCAAGTAGATACTGTTAATGCAAGTCAATGCCACGAACTTGGCGCAAGGTTTGTCACTAGCCACAAATTAAGTTCCCCACCACGATATTTGATCCCCCGTCAAATCAAGATCCTTTAATGCTTTAGTTAGAGATTGCACCATCATTCGTAAAGCCCAATTCTTTACTTTAACTCACTTTTTGAGGGAACTAAAGCCTAAATTATAAATGCTTCAAATAGGTTAAAGTTGCCCCGGTGTTTTGAATCACAATTTTAGCTCATCGAAACTAACCTTTTCAAATAGCCTATGCCAATGGGAACCAGTATTAAATTCTGCGCTGCTTGTAAAAAATGTAAGTTTTGTTTTGCTGTGGGATCCTAATCAAAACGACATAGAGCAAAGTGAGCCTACACTGCAAATGTTCACTAAATGCATTGCTAAATTTAGAGGTCAGGTTGCCCAGCATATGGGAGCTAAGAGAAGCTTCCACGTTAGAATCTGCTTCTTCGTGTGCACTTAACCAAACGCTGTTCTTCGGTTTAGTTTAGATCTATGCGATTTAGGTTATTTGCTCTACAATTGAGCACCAAATCTCTCTTAATCTCACCTCAATTCGAATTTTAACTTTTTTTGTTAAATCGGTAGAAAAAACTAACAGTCTTTCAAATGTTCAAGCTTTTAGCTTCTGGACCTCGAAGCTAGCTTCTGCAAACCTGAAACTATATCTTTGTAGATATCGGGGTACAAAAATTGATCAATTCTGTAATAACAAAAGTTTTACTTTGAACAGTTTTGTGTGTCCCATGTTCACCCCTCTCATTTACATGCTAACACACCTATCAACCGCCTCAGGTTAAGACTTTTGCTTGGGTTGTGCTTCTAAATCATTCCACAGATGACTCTTTTAAACGGAACCGGAAATGTGCCTTATTGTATGTGTGACAAAAAAAAAAGGAGGCTTTACATTTTACCCATTATACATTTTTTTCTGATATGGTACGATTTTTCAATATCAAAGTATGGTTATGTTTACTGATTTCCTTCAGTCAAAATCTGTCAAGAAAGTTTATTCTAAGTCTTTCTTCAATCTGAAAAGCAACTTCAGCAGTGAAAGCAAAGTAGGAAATGGTTGTGTGAGTGAGAAAGAAGTTGAAGTGATGCGCGGCTCCGCAAATGCAAATTAATTTCAAGTGAGCTACTGTGAGTAAGTTAGTTAAATTTAGCCCTATCTGCTGGGTGGGGTATTTTAATAGCAAATTCACGGGCTACACCATCCTGGAAAAGCCAAAACTCCAATGTATAAGAGATAACAAAGATCAAAACACATCAAGCAGATTACATCCCATCAGATGGTGCTGTCGACTGGCCTCATGTATAAAGTCACTTACCAGGGCCCTACAGTACATTTACGGGCTTCGGTCTTCCACCTTCTTCATAAAGCCTGAAGCGTTTACAAAAACTTCGGTTTTGTGTACAGTCTGCATGATCTAAAATGATACAGAAAACTTTTCAGTTCAACATTCATGATTATTAATCAAGAATACGTAGGTCTTCTCCTCGCGAGTATAGAGGAGGACGAAGACAATTTAGACCCCTTCTCTAAGCTATGCCATACTGAAATATACCTACAGCAATGATCCCCAACTCGATGGTTGGCAGTAACTTCGTGATTTTAGCACGGCCTAAATTTTCCCAAGTTAAGCAAAGTATGGAGTTTGCTAAAAGAGCTTTGTACAATATAACTCACTCAGCATATTAAGAATGTGCTTTCCCTAATAGAAAATAAAGTAACTTTTGGCGGTGGGGAGAGCTGCTATGGGGTGTATGGAAGTCCAAACCTGTGCCAGAAGTGCACTCACTAAACCATTAAAGGGCCACAGTTACTGGGATCATCTCATTCATTTTTGGGTTAGAATGAAGATGCTTGGAGATGGCCCACTTCCTATTGCCCACTCATTTCTTTTTTGCGTAATGATTTTCAAGTTTAGCGCCGAATATAAGGCGAAACCATTTATCGCAATTGCAGGACCCACGTGCTAGTGTAAACACCGTTAGCCGCTTCCAAAATCGATTTATGTTGATATTTAAAGTTAACTTTGAATCTTAAGCGACGGATTTAAGAAACAATGTTGTTCCATATCAACTACTTGAGAAGACAGGGTTTCTGGTTTGAATATTATTCTCTTGAGAATTGTGGGCGGAGAAAAGCTACCAAGCTATATTGATGAATTCGGAACATTCAAGTTGAAGTACAGTCTAACTAGTTTAGCAAGTAGGAACAACAACGACGATGAATAATAATTTGTCTAAGTAGAATCCACGGTAAAGTCTTAGGTAAATAGCTTAGTCAATTTGACAAAAGTGGGGTAGGGCACCGTCGACAAACACTGAACATGGTAACTCCGTTGTTAACTCATTGTTTTGATGGAGCCTATTAAGAAAACCCAGCTTAATCGCTTGAATGCGATTCAAACGCCTGAAGCTAATTTTGGTTTTTGTGGAAACTGTGAAAACTCTGATTTCTGGAACTAGAAAATAATTTGTGTCTTGTGACTCAAAAACAACGAGGCGCGAACTCATATATTCAGAGTATACTATTGTCCAAAAAAAAAACAATTTGATATTGTAACAACTGAAAAGGTTTCACTTTTGAATGAGATTCATCAAGGTGCATAGATCCGACGAAATTGTTATAAAATAGGGGCTGGATGAGTCGGATAAACGACATACGGGGGCCGAGTAGGTTGCACAAAACGCAACAATGTAGCGGCAACTGTTTACTGCACCCCCAAGTAATAGGCGTAAAAACTGAGACAACATAATTTTTACAACATGTATCTAGTTCAAAGAATTAACGGGTTTGAACAACCATTGAAAAATACATATATTGCATTAAGGTTTAGCGTTAAATTTTTAATAAGAATACACCATCCAATATAAACTATATTGTATGACGTGAAGTCTAAGTGAAGCATTTAGACAATTACTCTGAGTTTTTACGAAGCTGTCAAACGCACTGTTGTTTTTGAACGCTTCGTTCGCCACCGTGCTATCCACTAAATAATTTTTCTTTTTATCCCGTTGTACATTCGTTATTTCATGTAGCTCGATTACGTAAATGAGCTCGCATACTGGGGTGTATATGTTGGTTGTGTAATATTGTTCAAAAAAAACAGAGCTAAAAAAGTTTATTTCATTCACAAACCGAAAACAGAAAACATTAACAGAAAGTTTATTTTATTATGGAGCGAATTACTTTTTTAACCCTGTGTTGTTTTTCGAAATTAGACCTAACCATAGATCAGGCGATCATTGGTGAGAGATAACCAGGTACTGCTTCAGCTTGGAGTTAGTATTCGCTAGTCGCGGTTCTTATATGTTGGTTCTGTGTTGGAATTGAAAGAATTGTGATTGCTCAATGAGCCACACACAAACATGAAGCAATGGCGCTTAACATCTAGTGTACACAATAAAACGATTGGGAGGAGTAAAAGTATCATCAGTGAATATGCTTGGGCTCCTAAACCATTTGGCCCTGGCTTAGCCATACCACGAAATATAATAATATTTTTTTTATGAGAAAACACCACAAACTTCATACAAACAGAATAGTGGACAATGTAAAACCTGTGATATAATTACTTGAAATTGTGAAACAGGTGTTTTGTGTAAAGCATTAAGGGTGCGCTAAAATGTTCATGAAAGAGAGAGGGGGAGATGGAGGCAGAAGGTATTCCCCGATAGTTTGCTTTTTAATATGATATATATATCAAATATCCGCGAGGATTTCGCCATCTAGAGGATTTATCAAGGAAAGAGGAGAAAAAGTTGGATACCAAAGAACAATCGGAAGTTTAATCAGCACAAGTGTCACAGAGTTTCAAAGCTACTTCCCACAACACGACAATACTAGAAAATAATAAAAGCTTAAAATTTATTCAATCACAGCGAAACCCTAAATTTTAATCTCACTCACACATTATCAACTCAAGAACTTTCCTCCATCTACAGCACAGCTCACATCCACTAGAAACGCTCCCCTACTTTTGTATTACTTTACCCACCAAAGAAAAAAGAAATTTAGTTATTCCTTGTGATTATTATTTTTGAATAAAGATTAATTACGAAAAGGGTAAACTCAAACAATAAGCTGAGTGAGGAAAAAAAAATATATTCAATTTAAGGTTTAAATTACAAAACCTTATTTTTTGAAGCTAACGTGTCATTGGGCATATATTGTTGTTGGTTTGTTTATTGTTGGAACAGTGCCATTTAAAAAGCAAAGTCGGTGTATAATTGGTGCAGTGATTCATTATTGTCACAAGCAACCAAAATCACATCGCTTCAAAAGCCTAAAAGCTGAATCATATTTTAAGCTATTGGTGTTACATTTGTGCTTATAAAATCCAACAAAAAATTATACTTTGCTGTAACGATTAAGCTTTTTCCAAAAGGCAACTCCACACGAGTTCCATTTAAGTAACTTGTACAATTTTAAAGTTTTACTGTGCAGACTATCACAACAGAATAGACGCTTATAAAGTTAAAGAGGAGATAGAGCGCTTGAGTTCAGAAAGCGATTTAGTCCAACAAAAGAAGCTTTTTTAACCACAAAACTCAGAAACTTACGGACAGGACCAAGACGTTCTAGAAAGTGGGAAGGAAAAAATCGAACTTCAGCTATAAAAATAAACTTTCTCCTTCAGTGTGTTGTGTTATTTGAAGAAAAGAAAATATATTCCAAAAAGTGGGTCAAAAACTCTTTCCAAACATTACAACATTGTTACCCTTCTTTCTTTTTTTTTTTTTAATTGGGGTGGGGCTCATCAAACAAAAAGTCAACAGAGAGGGAGACCACAATTGACTTTTACATAGTGGAAATAACCTAAGAAGCTTCCAAACTTAAACCAGAATTAAAAAATAACTGCGGAGAATAGGATTAATTCAGGCACAAGCGACTAGAAAACACTAAAGCCTGTATTAAAGCTGACTACTTCACGACCAATTGTTCATCATATCGAGTCCAGCCGTGCCACATTTTGGCTTCAATTGATTGCAACCGTCTATACTGGCTGTGATTTAACTGCTGGAGTTGAGCCGAGCGCAGTTTATATCACGCATAACATTACCAAGATTAGAATCAAGACTATCTTCACTTTCCAATACTTTTCGATAGCCACTTTGAGCAAAGGTCATTCGTCTTTCACTACTTTCGAAGCACATTCTAGCATTTTCCGTTATCATTCTCCACATTCTATTATAATCGTGACTTGACGAAACTCCTCAAACCCTAGCTTGGATTCAACCAATATTTCCCCGACTCAGCCTACCAGTGATTTACAAAAGCAAAGTTGAAAACTGCAACATCAATATTATATCTACAAATTGATATAGAGGGACAGACGAAATATTATAACTTCAGTGGTGCATCACCGATACGAGAGAACATTTTCATTATTGTATCGACACGCTTTACAAATTCAGCTCTAATCCGAAAAATTTGACAAAGATCAGTTTCTTAAAACATATTGACTACCAAAACTAGCGTGTCTACCGTATATATCCCACCGCATCACATCTTTAGAGTTCGGGGATCTTAATTTTTCCATCAATTATTATAATTGTCAACATTTTACTACATTTCAAATTATTTGTCGATTTTGTTTTTGTTTCCATTGCTATTTTATCCACGCAGTAACATCTTGGATCAATTTCTACGGGGAATTCAACAAAAGTTTAAAGTTCGTGTTGTTTATTTTCTTGACATTTTGGAGCTAGGAATAAACTTTTTCACAGCAATAAAAAACAAAAGAATTAATAATAAACAAACAAAAGTTAGTACTGAAACTTTAAAAAGTGGGTTGGTATTGGTTAGACGCTTATTGTTAGTGTGCTGTCTTGTTTTGGATCCCTAATAATAATAAACAAGTCACTCAAAACTAGGATCATCAGTGGGTGGTATTCCGGGTTTCCATTACATCACAAAAAAAAACTACACTCCCGTTCCATTGAAAATCATATTCCGTTGTCTATTCATTCATAAATATAAATACACCTGCCAACTTTGTTACAATCTTGGTGTTGATTATTTTTATTCTTCTTCTATGGCAGAAGGAAACTTGAAAGATAATTTAGTCAATCGTGCATGCAAAATCTATTCAACCCAAATATTCCACTTACATTGCACCTAAACACCAGTCAATTATACAAGAATATCCGAGGTGTTTCAGTCTCAAAATTGAGCCATTATTGTTAAAACCAACTTTCTTTCAATCAGTCAACATAGTTAAAGTTTTGCTAATTTAACTATCACAAACTTTAGTCCCAAATTTGTTTTGAAGCCTTTTGTTTTTTTTTTTTTTTTTCGTCTGGTTGCAACTGTATCAAACACCGATTTTGTGATCAGTATACCATAAACTATTGAACAACAAAAGCCATATTTATATCGTGATATCTGCCTCAATTTCCAAGAAACTACAACTTTCCATATTTCAAGCAGTTGCTTCAAATGTCAGCCACTAACCTAGCTCCTACTTACCATGGATATATTGGATCCACTAAAGATGCATTATTGATCATTTATCAAGCGCTAAATCAACAATTGGAATTAGTGCCACGTCGGCCACATGAGCGAGAACGACCAGAGTTGATAAAATCGGGGAATGTGTTTGTGTTTATCGAGGAACATTCGGGGATCAAACGATGGACTGATGGTACATCGTGGTCGCCGTCGCGTATTTTGGGAAGATTTTTGGTTTACCGTGAATTGGATAAATCTGGTTTCACAGAGAAGGATGACAAGAAGAAGAAGAAACGCAAGTCAAGTTTGAAATATGACCAATCACAACGAGACGGCACCGACTCTTCCAGTACTGGCTCGAATAGTATCAGAGATGGCGACAGTGCCTCTGTATCAAATGCACAACTTCAACAACCACGACCTGCAATGCTGACTTTGTCCAGTACTCAAAGCATGCGAGAACAACAAGTCGCACAAGAATTGATACCACCAAACACAATCCCAGCCTCAAACACATATAGTAGTGCTGATTATAACAAAAGTTTGCTAAGTGGGCCATTGGTTACGTCATACGTCTTTAAAGATCAAGGATTGATTAAAAAGACATTGTCGTTGACCACCACCACAAGTGATCTCCATTTGGATAAATTGAATGAAAGACAAACTATACATTTGATCAGTTACTACAATGCTCAAGAAGTTATGAATGGGAAGCTACTTCGCCCCTCTGAGTCTGACTTCAAAGATGTTGTGATTCCAGCAAGCTTGTGGACTGCGGTGAAAGATAGCTCGTTGGGTGGAAAAATCCCAATTGAAGATGAAGCTTTTTATTTTCTTGATGGGAACTATCAATTGCAGAGTATGTTGCAACTGCAGCTGCAACTGCAACAACAACAACAACCGACGCATCAACAACGACAACCACTATCTATTCTGGGGGCTGGTGTGGGTGGTGGGGCTCTGACTGCTACCAAGCTCTCCTATGGCAAGTATGGTGGGCCATTATCACAACAACCACAACAATTTCAACCGCGCTTGGGACAACAATTGCCCATGGGAATGGGACCACAGAATCAACATCAAAGTGAAATGTTGCTAGTGAAGCGTGATGAGGAGGATAACGCACCAGCAGCTGTAAATGATTTGAATTTCATAAATCCATTCAGTGGAACACAACAACAGGTGCCCATATATGGCAGCTCATTGGGTTTCATGTCCAATAATGGCAATACTTACAATTATCTGATGCAAGGCCAAGGACAGCCTCATGGGCAAGGACAAGGATATCCTCAATCTCAATACAACCAGTTTTTGCAACACAACCCATCTCAAATGAATAATACCCCAGACGGGTATCCTCAACACTTTCATCCTGGTTATCCACAATCGCAACTGCAACCGCAACTGCAACTGCAACCGCAACTGCAACTGCAACTGCAACACTCATTTGGCCACCAACATCAATCTACAACCTTCAACGCATCTTCTGCATTTCAACCGCCGCTTCCGCAAGGATCAACTACGAAACCATCAACTTCAATGCAAATGGGTATGGTTTCCGGCACCAATGCTCCATCAACCAACGCAAGTATGAATCCAGTATCCCATTATCGGTTAAACTCAGGATCGTCGGTTGATCAATACTCAATTGGCAATAACAACTCCGTCTCGTCAATAACTAGTGGCGGGATGCACCCAGGTGGCTTGTCCAATACTACCAGCACCAGCAGTGTCTTGACAGCTAACTCGAGTTTTTCCGGACCAGCTGGGTCGAGAAAGTTTAGCCAGCAATCGTCTGGTGGGCAAGTTCCAACCATGAAACACTTGAAGCCGAGTAATTTCACTCCCATGGGCCAAGGATTTGGTGCAACAAGTAACAATTCAAACACAGTCACCCCATCAGCCTCATTGAGTGGAGTATCTACTGAAGGTGCGCTGGCCATACCTCAAGCAAGCTCAAGTGACCTGGACGCATCACTAGTACATCCGGGCCAGTTTATGAACCAGTACCCTCAACAGCAACACCATCAACTGCCACAGCAACTCCAACCACAGGTTCACCCCCAACATCAATATCCACAACACCCTCACCAAGCACACTATCAGCTGCCACACCAACAACAGCTTCAAAAGTGGAGCAATTCGCCACAACAAAACCAATCACCACATTTGCAGCAAAGCGGTAATGGCAATGGCAATGGACACGGCACTAATGGTGCCGGCTTCGAGGATGTGACAAACTCTACAGCTGGAGGCACGGCTGGTCAACAGAGTTCCTACTATCCTACATCCTTACATGGTCAACGATTCTAGCACTTTTGGAGACTGCACAATGCTAAACTTCGAGACCAAGAATGTACTATATTGTTCTTTTTCCCCTATTTTAGACGCTTCATGTTACATGCATAGATAAAAATATTAATAAGCTTATGCTCCTTTTGTAAAATCGAGATGAGAGAATCAACGTTGTAGGTGAAAGAATACGGCTGTAAATCTTATCGCAATGCTGTCGCAACAGTAAGTTTTGAGATTCTGTTCTCTAACTTGTCAATTGTGTATTACGCTCAGTGTCCGACGACTCGTGACTCATTAGACGCCTCCAACTCGTAGGTTGCAAAGTGTTTCGACTCAGTCGAAGGAATACTTGTTCCGTTGCATGAAGTTGGATTATCAATGCGTTATAACCACAACGTGTTTGTGCAATATTTAACATCATAAATTTTAGGTTTGAGTTTATGGTTATGAACGGTATTACTAAGACAAGACTAACTTAATCACTTATAGCAATAAAAAACAGTTCAAGCTTTTTTATAAATGGGGATTCTAATAGCGAGAATAACTCTAGTTAAGAGTTGCTGAAACTCGTAAGTTCATAAAATACAAAATTTGTCCAATATTGATGGACGATGTAGCTACATTTTTAAACTTTTCATTAAATCGAACCGAGGTTATACCTAGTCGAGTCCATAATTGAGAAAATCGGATCGAGAGCTCTAACATGTACAAGAAATAATAAAAATTCGATTTAAAGATTGATGTGAATGTTTTCACATTTTCATTTCACCTCTTTGAAAGCGTAATGATAGCCTTATCGAATTGCGTGAGGGCACCATCCAGTTACTGACATCATCGAATGTGCAAGTACGCTTCGATTCGAGACAAAACCTACTGTGTACTAAAACAAAGCGGACCAATGTCCCCAACATTTCGCATCTAGGGCATGTGTTCAACAATTTACTGCATTTTTGGGCTATGGGACCGTGGAGTAGCAAAAACAGGGAAAGAGGTTAAAGGATACCATTGGTCGTAGCTGGATCAGATCCAGTG
>OGTJ01000054.1_pt1 | contig 87457 bp, 48 predicted proteins | sample 1574611 | NCBI WGS metagenome assembly OGTJ01 (sample SAMN03295858, study PRJEB24534) | human gut metagenome | isolation source: fecal sample 1 from infant 9 | host: Homo sapiens | place: USA: Pittsburgh, PA | collected 2014-07
CCCCCCTCCCATCTGAGTCCCTTTATTTTACCCATTCAATCATTGTCATTCTAGATCCCACCAATCGAGAAGAAACCTACACGCATTTGCATATTTACACCGTTAAAGGTATGTATACAATACTGAAGCAATGCCATACGTCATGAGTTTATTTTGGTTTTGTTTTTGTTTTTTGTTCTCCCTTTCCTCCCTTTTTTTTTTGAGTATCTCCACAATCAGACAGACTTGAACGCCACTGTTTTTAAAGACGTTATTTGTGTACTACCAGTGAAATTACACATTGCATTTCACCAACCAGTTTACTAACCCTTTGATAGTTGGATTCAATAAATGAGGTCACAATTTAAAGACGAGCATCCCTTCGGTATGTATTAAATCCTCCCTTCCCCATGAGTAACCTTGGACGTCAACAATAACTAACCAATTCATTGTAGAAAAGAGACAGGCTGAAGCAGCAAGAATTGCTCAGAGGTTCAAAGATAGGGTTCCTGTCATTTGTGAAAAGGTTGAAAACTCCGATATTCCCGAGATTGATAAACGTAAATATTTGGTTCCTGTTGATTTAACGGTTGGTCAATTTGTTTACGTTATCAGAAAAAGAATCAAATTACCCAGTGAAAAGGCTATATTTATATTTGTCAATGATATTTTACCCCCCACTGCAGCTTTAATCAGTACAATTTACGAAGAGCACAAGGACGAAGATGGTTTCTTGTATGTCTTGTATTCGGGCGAAAACACTTTTGGAGAGAAGGTGCCTATCGATTTAACTGACTTGGATTTCAACAATCTTCTGGAAGATCTTTAAAAAGAGTGGAAATGACATATAAACTGTGCTTTTGTTTTTTAAAGTAGTTTAGGTTTCTTTTTTTTTTTTTGAATGGTACTCCGAATTTACTAAAAACGTAGGTGAGAAGGAAAGCTCTAATATAAAAGAGTTGGGTTTGATTTTGGTTTAATCTCAGGTTATACAAGGCGCGGTTTGCCCATTTTATAAACTGGGAGTGAGCCAAGCGTGTTACCTTCACCCGTAACATTCTCAACAACCAAATGAGTTTAGAAGACTCAAGCAGGGCCCATAGATCAACTAGCCAATGGTCAACATGGCAGTAATAAGTTCAATAATAACTACTTTCGCTTACATTGTGGTCCAAAAGCTCTCAGCAGCTAACTTCTCGAAACTCTCGACTGAATTAGCTAAGAAAACGTACGCTCTTGTAATGGCAGATTAATGCTAACTCGACTGCATGAAGCAATCACACTCCTTTACTCAAGAAAGGCACTAACACCAGTTAACCTTCGACCGGTTTACGCCAACCTATTTATATATGGGTTGTATACGGCATCTTGCCAGTGAGTAGTTGTCACTCCCTATGTACGATGGAATACATTATTGAATAGAAATAGTCTTTAGGGCTGCAGCCCCGAAACAATTTCTTGAACGTGCACAACAATTTTAGTTTTCTGCCTTTTCGTTTTTGCGAGTTGAAACAAAATGTAAAGAAAAAAAATCGAAATTTTTCACTTTACAATTATTTCTTCTCATCACCACCAAACCAGATCAAATCAACAATGGCTACGTATGTGACATTGTCAAACGTCCAGCACTCTTTTGCAAGAGGCTAGCTGAGACGAGGATAAACAACAAAGACTTGCTTTTGCTTTTCACGGGAGTAGTCGAAAGAAGTTTTTGATCTTCTTGTGACCCAACCATGGGAAAATTAGATTGTCTTGCAGCTTTAATATATCTTCGTTTTAGCCAATGCCTGATACATCTATTTTCCTCTGAGTTTTGAGAATAGACATTGAATACGAATTGGAATGAACTTGGCCGTTCAGTTCTAAATTCATGTATTGACCTTTCCGGTTTCAATACAAGTGTTTGATGTATTCGAAAATTGTTTTAGAGGAGAATTGTGGTGAACCTTGCAGGGTGCTGGAAAAGAATGTATTTTTCTTTTCCAAATACTAACTTGAACATTTTTAGTTTATTAAGCTCTATCGCCAAGGCTATCAAGCCAGAAACTCAACAAAAGAAGGAAAAGGCTCAACAAAAGACTGCTGAAGAAAGAAGTGTTGCCAAGAAGGCCAGAAGAGTCGTATGTACAATTACATTTCCATCCCAATCCTTTTTTTTGCAGCACCTCGAAACTTTATTATTTTTGAGGATGAAAACCAAAACCAATGTATAATGGCTAGCTTCGGCTATGTTGTCTTTCAGTTAACCATCTTTCGGGACTGAGAAAATATTCAAACCGAGGTTTTGCAAAAAAAGAAAATTATGATATGCGTGACGAAATACTAACTTTGAAACTTTAGTCCAACAAGGAAAAGAGAAAGGTTATCTATGACAGAGCCGCCAAGTACCAAAAGGAGTACTCTGATGCTGAAAGATCAGTCATCAAGGCCAAGAGAGATGCTAAGGCTTCCGGATCATACTATGTTGATGCTCAACCAAAATTAGTTTTCGTTGTCAGAATCAAGGGTATCATGAAGATTCCACCAAAGCCAAGAAAGGTTATGCAATTGTTGAGATTGACTCAAATTAACTCTGGTGTTTTTGTTAGATTGACAAAGGCTACTTCTGAATTGATCAAATTGGCTGAACCATACATTGCTTACGGTTACCCATCATTGTCTACCATCAGACAATTGGTTTACAAGAGAGGTTACGGTAAGATCAACAAGCAAAGAATTGCATTGTCTGACAATGCCATCATCGAAGCCAACTTGGGTAAGTACGATATCTTGTCTATTGAAGATTTGATTCACGAAATTTACACTGTTGGTCCAAACTTCAAGCAAGTTAACAACTTTTTGTGGCCATTTAAATTGTCTAATCCAAATGGTGGTTTCAGATCAAGAAAATTCCAACACTTTATCCAAGGTGGTGACACTGGTAACAGAGAAGAATTTATCAATGCTTTGGTTAAACAAATGAACTAAATGCTGAGATAAGTTGCTGCAATGGGAGGCTTCCTATTTTTTCTTTGTTTCTTCTTCTAGGAGGATTGTAAATACTTAATGAAATGATTTTCTATCTTTCTGGCTATACTTTTATGTAGTTATTTTTAAATGGATATAAACGAGTCTTGTCAATTGTGTCTATTACCAGTCTATATAATCGTACACAAATTTCTCTATTGTCGGTACACTACTCAACAAATCAATTAACCCTGGTGATCGTATCCTATCATTAATGTAAACGATGCCGGAACCTTTACCAAGAACGAATGGAAGTATCATTGACAATGATAGGTAAACAACCTGAACCACATTCACCACAATCAAAAACAAACAAATAATACTTAATATTGATATCATCAATGCCCTATTACTCTTTAACTCGTGCCTATACTTTAAAAATACGTAATTCTGTTTGACAATTGGTAAATTCAAAAGGAAATGTTTGATCGATTTTGAGTTGCTGTTCTCAACAGGTACCTGATTTTGTAAAAGCCGTATCAAGTCATTTTGTCTTGCTATTTCCCTCTCCAACGTTTTAAAAGCCAATACTGTTTCCTTCTCTCGTTGCTTATATTCAATACATGCATCTTTGTATTGTTTACAAAGCTGCGTCAGCTCGATTAATGCAGCGTCTCTATCAGCCAATTGGGCAACCAAGGACGCTCTATTATCTCCTCCATTCTTGTAAAGCGTGGTCAAATCAGCAAGTCGTGTTTTCAATCTATCAATCTCCTGTTCCGATATCTTCAATTGAATATCCTTTTCGTTGTTAGTTTGTCGCATAATTGCAATTTCCTTCCTCAAATTATCAATTTCTTCATCCTTGATTGACCTTGCTCTCAGTTCAATTTTATTTTGAGAATTCCTCCAAAATCGAAACGCATCATTAGATGATGATTTAGAATCATATATTCTTTCTCTCACAACTTCATTCGATAATCCAAACCGATCTTTTAGTAAACTGGCAAAAGACTCAGCACCAGTCACAGACAAAATAAACCTTTTTGCATCTGATTTGGTGAATTTCAAGTGGGAGCTTTGATTTTTGAAATGGTTTATGTTTTTCAACTCAGTTGAAGTGAATAATGATTCAATCTTTAACACCTTTTGTACATCGTTAATAAGATTGAACAATTGCGCCATATCAATCTTGTCTATTTTTCCAAAACATTTGCTCCAACTTTGATCTATTAGGTGGTCTAAGGATCTATCTAGAGTGGGATCTGATGTGTATGTCGTGGTTAAGCTAGGCATACGTATTCTTTGCTGGCTGAAGAGTAAGAGAATGCTTTGTTGACATTTTTTAAAAACAATTGAATTTAAAGAGCGCGTTTTTTTACTTTATCCAGGTTAACTGCATTTAGTACATTTTCTACTTCTGATTACTTACCAACACACATCCGTGAAACCAAAACCGTTTCAATTTGTTGATACAGAAAGAACCCTGCCTTCCGAATCATCCTTGATCTCGGCAACACTTTGACTTTCTTCGGCATGTGCCAACTTGTCATTCTCTAAATCACCGTTCATCCTGCCCTCATTGTCGTCAACGAAGCTTTCATTCCGCTCTGGCTTTGCAAATGCTGACTGTTCCTCGATTTTTAACTTTTGGTGTTCCAGTGACACCAGCTCCTTCATCAAACTCTCAGAAATAGGTTCTTCTTCGATTTGCGGCGGTGGGGCAATCGACAGTGCGTTGCTTAATGACTCGTCTTTATTGTCCAACGCAGACGATGGCTTAGTCAAATGCAAAATATCCTGATTAAAGGATGAATTATAGTACCCATTTTGAGTATCGGCTTCAGTAGTTTTCCTTGCTGGCGTGTAGAATACAAAGTTGAGCCGCTTGTCAGGATTGGTGCCTATTGTCCCATCTTCTGTGGAGACCTCGTTGCAATCTTCTTTATCATTGCCCTTCAGATTAATTGTGAGCTCTTCATTCAAAGTTGTCACAGCTGTTTGTGAATTTTCTTGTTGAAGTAAGTTCGCTCCTTCGTTAGTTTCCTGCTCTAGCTCTGGCTCGGTCTCATCCCCAGAAACAGTGGAAACACGTATGTCATCAATTTGTTTGCTTCCATTCAATATACTTTTCTGTGTACACCTTGCATGCTGCAAAACTTTCATAAATAAATCATCAATATGCAATCCACATCCATACAATTTTCGCAACACAAAAGTCAACTTTTCCAATCGAATTTGATCATTTTGTTCAATTAAGATCTCATCAATGTTGAAGGTGTCACGGTAGGCTTTCAAAAAGTTGGCCAATTCACCTACGAGGGTAACTTCATTGATAGGGACAGCTCGCAATGATTGACCACTGTCGTATGTCTTTATCACCTCATTCAATGTTAATTTGTTCGCAATGAACTTATCCTCATCTTGGCCCGAACTCAATAATAAACACACAGGACACTTATAAACATCTGCCTTGTGATTACTAATGTCTTTGACGCACTGCACGTGATACCATTCTCTGCATTCTTCACACTCTACCATTGTTCCATGTTCATATTCACGACATACGCAGTAATACTTTGGATCAGCTTGCTCTTCATTGCGACTCAGAATTGCAGACGAATCTTCAAATTTGTCATCAATGGACAAACTATATTCAGACTTGTACGAAAGCCACTGTATCTTTTCAACAAATTTAGTATTGAGAGTAAACTTGGGGTTTATGTGGTCATTAAATGAGATATCAGTCATTGTGGTAAGGATTTTGATATTGTTGAATTTTTGCCACTCCGTATCTGCCCACAATTCGGCTTCCTCTAGCGCTTTTTGAATTTTACTCGTCTCAAACTTCAACCCGCTGTCGATGATTCCATTGTACAACTGCTTCAACTCGTGGTACGGCATCTTGTCCGCTGTTTGCTTTTCATTAAACAAACTGATGAGTTTCAAATTCGTATGAATCTTGGACAACTCCGTGTAGTTGTCGCTAGAAAGAAACAACTTTTTCTGGGTAAAACTGTAAACAATTGATTTCAACTTCTCGAGATCCAAATCATGCACATATGTATACAGTAAAAAAAACTTTACTTCATTGTCGAAAACAACGCTGTGATTCAATATCTCTTCAATCAGTTTAATAAGTTCCAAATCACCTTCCGATAATACATCCAAACCCTTTTTATAGAAATCTCTCAAATCAGCAATTGAAAAAACCTCCTTTCTATCAGCAAAAGGGTCAACTCCCTTTTCAATCAAGTTGTAGGTCTTGATCCATCTTAATCTATCCCTGATTCTTATGATAAAGTCCAACGACGGAATGTCCAAACCAAAACTCTCTCCAAGACTTATTAGATCATCAAACTCTTGTGGCGACCTATTCTTTTTCGAAATTAAGGTACGACTAGCTTTGTCAAAGTTCTCAATTTCAGTTTTGAGCTCTATAATTTGATCAATTTCTGGACAACTAATATTCAAACTTGGAATTTTTTCAACAATACTCAACAACTCGTTGAAGGAGTATGAACGCTCCTGCTGGGACGATTCCTGTCCATTTCTAATACGTTGCTGATGCTTAAGGGATAAAATGTTCTGACAGTCTTCGATAAATTGGACTGCACCGGAAGTGAAAAATCTCAAATTGTCCAAGTACTCCCGAAATGATTTCAATCGTTGCTGATCAAATTGCTGATCACCAGCAACTGATGTAGACAATATCGAAGAATTTATTCTATCGCCCTCATTGAGTAGCAACTTATATTGTTTCAAGTTAACTTCACCGTCTCCTGCCATCAATTCTTGATAGTTTCGAATCCATGATTCAAAATCCACCGAATACCCACTCAATATTTTATGAAAATTTTTCAATTTTTCATCCGAGTGAAACAATTGTAGCTCTACCTGATACTTTTCCATAAATTCGGGCAAATCTGAATACTTCAAAAAGCTTTCCATTGACACGATCATTGAGTCCTTGGACTTGATTTCGGTGAGTATCACGCGCGAGGGGAAGACGGCACTATAGTCGTCATCCGCCGTTATGTCTGATAAGGACTCATCGTTTACACTCGTCTCCTTAATTTTCAACTTTCTGATCTGATCTCGCAATTTAATTTCATCAACATACAACTTTTCATAAAGTTTTGCAACTTTGGCAAAGACTTCGGAGTTGAAAGAGATACATGTCCCATTGTCATAAGTTGTAGCCACAGTCACGAGTAATTTGAAAATCAGAAAGTTGGGCAATATACCTTGCTTTGATAGCCATTTCTCGCCTTCTATCGCGTGCTCCAACCACAAACTTGAAGCAAAGTTTGTTTCCTCTGTGAAGTTGAAACCATACGACTGAGCTGACGAGTAAGTTTTGGGGAATTTGATGACAAACTCGCCTGGGTTCTGCACCGTTGTTGTGTATCGAATGTTATGCTTATTGAGCAATTCTGGAGTTATTCTTAAATCCTGATTATAGATGAGCTTTTCGTGTTGACGTAATTTCGCAAGGGCTGTGTTTCCATGTTGTAGCTTAACATCCGGCTTTGTGTTAACAGAGTTCTCTAATGATTTGATTAGCACATCTGTTTCCATTTCGTCACCATTTGACCTAAACATAACCGCACAAAAGTTTTCCACGTCAATGGGTTTATTTCGGTTCAACATGGACCTCGACGAGGCATTTTCACTCACATCTTTGACTAATTGTTCAAACTTTTCGAATTCTGATTCGGGTATGAAATACCATCGTTTTGGTGCCCCAAAAAAATGATAATTGATGAGTTGTGTAAAGTGGTCCTCACATGTCCAGTTCTCAGTGCTGAATGTCATCCCAACATTTACTCTCGTCCCGGTCAATTCCCGGTTTCCAATATCTGACTCGCTTAGTGTCCCGAGTATTGCATTGGGTAGAGTTGAAAAGTTGTGGAGGTTCCAAGGGTACAATGCTGACTCAATCATTTGATCTATACTGTTGATCTTATTATATTCCCAGGGATTTTGATGTGAAAACCCATGAGGGGTAGTGTTTGGATATTTCGCATTTATCGCTTGCTTTGCGTGTGATAAGCTCAATTGGTGATTATTGAGAGCATTTTTGAAATTTGACACATCATCACCTAGCTTCACGAATCCGGATCCATGAATAGAACTTGGTAAATCTTTGCCCATTTCGAGCTCAACCCCATTGGAAAACACCAGTTGGATGCAATCATTTCTGGCATATCTCCAGTAAAGATTTTCAAGCTCTTGAAACGATATACAATCGCGTTGACCAGGTTCTGAACGAAACGAGTCTTTATTTTGTTGAATGACGTATTCTTGAAATTTGATATCCTTTTCCATAAACTGTCGTAAAGTGTAAGAAGATGCAGTTTTAGGCATTTCTGTTGAAGAGGGTTCATCTTCGTGGTTTTGAATATAAGACAAACTTGCTTGAAATGAAGTCTGAGGAGTTATGAATGCATTAACGGTGTCAGCTGCCTTTTTATTCCTCTTTTTGTCGTTCTGCTTAACCACAAAAGTATTCGGTTGCTTTACGTCTATAAGATGTGGCGAATTAGCCAACAACCCTTTTGCAACTTTTGTCTTGAACTGACGTTTGAATTGCTTCGCCGATCCAATTATAAGAGGAGCATCGTAACGATTGCCTATTTTCGTTTTTTTGTCAAAGGTATTCGACGGTTGTAGATTTCGCTTCCCATTTGACAGTAATGTATCTATGACATGCTCTTCCTTGACCATAACCGTTCTCTGATTAGCAATATACAACTCATACGGATACAAGATTTTTTGATAAGAAGCCTTCAACGAGCTGCTCAAACTAGTCATTATCTTCCCTTTATAGCCCAACTCTCGTCCAATCTGAGCCCATAATTTTTTATTTATTACTTCGATAAAACCACCACGAACTATTACGGACTGGTATAATTTAAATAAGTCCAAGGGACGTTTGTCAATCATAGGTAATTTGCTTAGATGAGATTGTAAATTACTGGCTCCGTTTTTCTCTTTCTTTTTTGTCCCTTCAGAATCCTCAAAGTGATAGTGTTGATCTCTTTGATGAAATTCGAGTAAATCACGATAAAACTTGAGTCTTGCTAAAACCTCGTCTTTGCTGGGGTTGTTCAATACCTTGTTAGTGTGGAACCAAAATAAATCAGAATTGACTTGATTACAGGTCTGAAATAAAGCCTCATGTTTTGCTGGCAACTTGACCTTTACTGCACCATATTGTCTCCCTATTTCCAGGAGACTATCAATCAAATTCATGGGCTTTTTAGCCAACTCTTCATTGAGATGCAATAAAGGAATTTCATTTGCATCCTCGCTAGTTGATGGAACAATATAGAACTTGTTTGGTATCAGGTCATAATTTATCGGTGGCGAGGTTTTTGACTTTTGTTGAGATATGTTGAATGGAATGTAGTTGAAATTCGAAAATTGACCATTGAGTAACGCTTGGTGATGTTCATCGTTGCTAACTTCGAGATGTTTCAAATCTGGTAAGCTTGAAGTATCAAAAAATCTGGATGTTTTGGGGAAAGTTGACGTCTGACTTGGAATTGTTGTGGAAAGTGGCTTGTGGAAGGTATGTACAGTATGAGAGCTCCCACTATCTTCCGGATACAATGTCATGGATACTCTTACAGTTTCATGTGTTCAAACTAAGGCAGGTGGTTGTACAGAATAGAACTTTGTCGAGTGGTGGTAGTGGTCGTGATTATATCAGAAAGAAAAAAAAATAGAAACCTTTGAAAAAAAAACATCGAACTTTTCGAATCTGTGTTTGGACCCAATAGCCTTGATAGGGTGAAGTATCTTGCATATGTTTGAAAGCATGTTGAGATAGGGTTGTATCTCATACCAAATAATTTCTTAACACGCCTGGCTATCATTGTTTCACTAGTGAATACAGGGCAGGAAAGAATGTCACTTATTATTGATTAGTGTAAGGAGGGGCGGGGGTGAAGTAATCTCTTTATATAATGATAGGAGCCAATGTCACCCCAGTCATTCATATGCGCCTGCATGGAGGATGGTGTCTATTGAATGATTGTTGCGTCCAATTTAAAGGGGACTTCACTTTGGCACCACTGATACATATAATGTCTTCAAGAAAATAATTTCAACGGTATCAATTGTAGTTTAAAGTTATATAGAGTATACATGTTTATACAATCATTAAACTTATAACAAAGCAGCTGCAATAGCAACCAAACCGGCAGCAACACCAGCAGCATTCTTAACACCAGCACCTTCGTACGAAGTAACATCTTGGTAGACGGTTGAGGTGGTGTCAATCTCAAGTGGAGCTGATTTAGCTGGGGCAGCTACAGTTGGAGCAGCAGTTTCAGCTGGTGCAGCCTTTGATTCAACAGCGGCTGGTTGAGATTTAACTGGAGCAGCCTTTGATTCAACAGCGGCTGGTTGAGATTCAGCTGGAGCAGCCTTGGTAGGAGCAACAGTAACACATTCTTCTTCTTCACAAACAGTCTTGGTGACACATATTTCTTCTTCACAAATAGTCTTTGTGATGGTGATTTCATTAGTGGTGTAAGATGTTGGAATGATACATTCTTCAGTAATGGTGACAGTCTTTGCTTCTGTAACTTCAATTTCAGTTGGTTTACAGATATCAGACTCTTCACAAACAGTGACAGTTATAGTGGTTGGTTCTGGGCAGTAGGTGGTGTATCCAGTAACAGTGACATCAACAGTGACAACAGTACCGTTTTGGTAGGCAGCAGCTGAAGCATAAGCAGACAAGCTGGCAACGGTGGCTAAAGAAGAAAATTGCATTATGGAAAATTAACGAAAGTAGAAAGTTGGACTTCTGAACAAATGTGAGTTGATGAATATAAAAAAAAGGAAGAAGAGACAAGGGAAAACTGAACTTACAAGATGGGAATTGAGTAAACTTATATAGGCCTCAAAAGAGTTTCAGGAATGTTTAACTGCAAAAAAGAATAGGAATTAGTACTGCACACAGCTTTGGCACAATCAAACGATTTTTCTTTTACACAAAATCATGTATATGATTATGTAAGCATGCCATATGCAAGTATCTCGATTAGGTAGCTGCACTGCCTAATTGGGAAAATCACTTGACGGATTTGTTCAATTCACCGCCCAATTCACACCACGCCCAGCCAAGCAAAGTATTTAAAAAATTTTATTCCTTAGAATCCCCCAGTTATTTTATTGTTAAGTATGAAAGCAGCATGCATATTAGGAAACTGATTCGTCAAATCAAGAATTTTTTTTCACACCACCACCCACCTCCTCCAAGAAAGTTCGCAAGGTACTACCGGCAGAAACTGTAAACAAAAGAGGAATGTGGTGGAAACTTGGCCCGGTTGCAGAAAATATTTTAGTTAAACTGTTGAATGGAAAGGCATTAATTCAGTGTTTTTGTCATTGATGATCTCAGAGCTTGTTAATTCTACAGCACCATCGATAAGCCAATATTCCTATTGTCCTTTTAAAGGATCACACTCGTAATTCTCTATTGTTCTCCTCCTTTTTTTGAAGCCTTTAAACCGCCCCACATATGCAACTAATTTGCAATTAAACAATAGAGAACGAGAGAGTGCAAAAGGTAAAAAAACGAGAGCTTTACGAAATGAAATTTTTTCTCCTCAATTGAACCAGTTCCATCACACAAAATCATACTCTTTCAAAATCAATTTGATAAGTGGCATAGCTGATACAAAACACGATTGCGAAGGCGCCGTTTACGATGTATTTCGAGGAACCAAACAACATCACTGCGGGATGCGCGTGTCAGAAGAATTGATGTCAACAAAAAAAGATTTTTTTAAAATTAGTCGGAATTTGGCGCGTGCTTTTTGCATATTATAACACCACAATCACCACAACTAACTAACCAACTAGCCACTCTAAATCAATTTTTTCTGTACCGCACACTCTGTGCAAAAGGCTGTACAGTTCAGCCTGAAGCGGGCAAGTCCTTCCGGCCACCTCTCCGAGAATGTTTTGTGCAGATGTATCAGACTTGAATGTGAAACATCCTAAGGGGGATGGCATCTTCGCATCAAAAACGATCGACAATTTTGAAGCAGGGCTTCAGCTTTGGACATACGATAGCACTATTCGACAAAAACAAATGTTTAGAAGGATTGTTAACATCATCGATGACGAAAGGTAAATATGATTATCTCTCATTGGGTAGTGATTCAAAAGATTTCAAACTTCTAGTTCATTGAAGTCTAAGAAAATAGCATTCAATGTTTTGATGTTGTTTCGATCCAATATTTTCTGGGCATTGAAGGGATCGCATTTCTTTGATCAAGGATGCGCAGCAACGAAAAAGAGGTGTCATTATACAATTATCAATGCTTATTATTATAAGCTGTACAAAACTTTTAAAATCAAAATCGTCTAAAAAAGGTCACTTCCGTTTAGATCGAGAATCTAACTAAGAAAAACACGCGTTTTAATTCGCTATTGAATCGAATCAACGAGTCTAGTATCCAAATGTGTAATCACCTTGGATCCAAGTATTGAGCATTGATAAGGAGTTGCTTGGCTGATCGTATGGAACCATATGTCCCGCATCATATATTCTCAAGAATGTAAATTTCTTGTAATTTTTGACTTCACCAGCTGGCTTCTTTTTCGATTGAGTATCAGGTGATGTGTCGTCAGCTGATGATGTTGTAGCTTTAGCGGGAACCCAAGGTTTCAACGGTTGATTTGCAAAGGCTTCGCCGTGTTGATAGTCCAACTTATTCACCCATGCGTAATTTCCCAACCAATTGCAAATATAGTCTTTGTCACCAGCATAAATCAAAACGGGGATATCATGATCCAACAATTCGGCAACATATTGTTGGAAAGGCTTAAACTCGTCTCCATCCAAAATGAAATTTCTAAACACTGTATCATCACATGAGGTAAAAATGTCAATGTTGGACGCACCAACCGCTTGCTTGACATAATCCAAGTTCAAATAGTCATCAACATAGTCCATCTCCACATAACAGTTACCTCCTTCCTCGGCACAAGGCTTTCTAATGTCATATGGGTTTAAACCTGTTTCAATATATGGTTGCAAAAGTTTGAGGTCGCAGTAGTACTGGGCTGGAACACATGAAAAAGCATTTTGAAATTTGTAGCACAATTTTGCCAAAGTTGCACATTTGGGGTAATCGCGTTCCATTTGATCACATTGCTCCTCTGTTAAAACGGGTTTGTATCCACCTTGACCGCATGCCATTGGTCTATACTCGCCAGCTTGAATCAATGGATCTGTAATACCATTACCAATCAAAACTGATGCCAATTCAAATGAACGATCAGCATTATTGATAATTTCGCTAGCAAATCTTGGAATGTAATGTCCAGCATAGGACTCGCCAGCAATATGGAACTTGTTTTGAGTAAATTGGGGAAATTTCTGGAAAAACAATTCCAAGAATACATAGACATCCTTGGCTGCAGTCTCGGTGTTTCTTACTTCATCACCACCAGAATACGAATAACCAACACCTACCGGTTGATCCAAAAAGATGACTGACGCATTCGAGTTCCAAGAGTATGGATTGTGAACTGGTTGCAATGTTGAGTTGATTGAAGAAGGACCTAATTCAAAAAACAAACCTGTAGCACTACTACAACCTGGTCCTCCATTCAACCATAAAACTATTGGATCGTTTTTAGGATCGTTTCTACTCTCGAAAAACCAGAAAAAGTAGTGATGATCAATGCTTTCGACGTCAATATATCCAGTGTATTGTTTCACAGTATCAAGACCCAAGATTTCTGGATTAGTGTTCTTAATTCTCATTGAATAATCACGAAACTTGTTGTTGGACAAGATTTCAAAGTTTTGCGAATCCTCTGGCTCTGATTTCAGTTTCCGCATTGGTGATGTCACCTTCTGTTTGTATTGCTTATATAATTGGGAAATTCTTGAAGGCGATAAACTAGCCCGCATATCTCTCCAAGCATGAGTCAAGATTTTGGGTGGATGTTCCATTTGATGGTAAAGTTCACTCAACTCATTGTCAATTGATGATTGAGATCCAGAATCATCATCATTCACCAATAAAACTTGGTCATTCTTGCTGCCAAAAAGACCGCCGTGGCCACCAAAAAGGGCCAGACTTGTTGATGCAATTGTCAATGCTTGAACTAAGGTGGAAATCTTCATTTTGAAATACAAATGAGCTCTCTAGTTGAAAAAATCGGCACTGTGTTTAATTAGAAATATTTCTTTGAAGTAGTGACTAGAGTATTTGGTTCTTAGATAAAGTAAAGTTGAATTTGTAGGTCCTTTTAGTCGAGTGGCGCCAACTCTAGAACGGAAAAAAGAAGATAAATGGAGCGGAATTGTAACTCAATTGTTACAGATAAGACAACTCATTTGAACCAATCGATACCACGATTGGAATTTGAAATGTAGACGTTCTGCCACAGGCTCTCACTTATATGCTATTCAATTGTAGACCTATACACCTCGGAGTTGTATAATATACACCTTCAACCTCATCTTCATAGTAGTAGTAGTGGTAATTATTCACCAACAGACACTACCTTTACTCGTTAAATTTTTTTTTGTTTTCATTCAACTATCGGTCTTTGGTAAACTATCACTTGAACTTGGTCAGCTGCAACTAATCCACAATGCCATCACTTGTTCCTATTACCACGAGCTCTAGGACGGTTATTCCGTTGAATGGTTCTGGCCCAGACGTGTCTGCGTTTGGTTTTGGTCAGTATCAAAATATAGGATCCAACTATGGCATATATGGAGGAGGTTACAACCAACAACAAACCATTGGTAGCAATCACCGAGGTATCAACGAAAAGCAGAGGATAATAATGGCATTGAAATCGGGAATACCATCGGAAGTCGATTGGGCGTTGATGAGTTTAGCGAGAAACTCAATTCATCCTTATTTGCTGTTTGAAGAAGATGCCTTCATTGCCCATGAATTGATCAAATATTTGTGCAAGCCATTTCAGTTGATTCATGATAAAAAGTTCGACCTGGTAAATCAAAGTATGATGACACATAGCTTGGATGCCTTATTAACTTTGCGAAACTCGGTTCAAGATTTGAGCAACCAGCAATGGTTGTCACAAGTTGCCAGTTTCAAGAAACAGTTGATTGAAATTTTAAGGATCTTGTCAAATTGGTTCTTTCAGCCCGGAAAACAAATAAAAGAGCTAGTCAATATTGAGGATCAATTTGCAGAGGCATTGCATTACTTAATCGACTTGTTAGAACCTTTGACGTGTTACTATATCAACAATTCAAAAAATGACGTACTTTTCAACATATTGATGCAGGTACTTTATGTGACTGAGGACAAGGATTTGTTTATAAACGCCCTCAAATGTCTTTCTCACTTGCTCATTACATGGCACAAGAACTCGAAAGTTTCAGACGATGATGATGATGATGATGGCGACATGGACAAAAACACTCAAGCATTGGAACAAGATGATGATGATACCAAAGTCACCAACAATTGTGTTGATGCTATAACCGATCAACAATTGGAGCACATAGTCAATACGTTGCTAGTTGGTGACAATGATTTGAACAATGCAGTCTTGGATTTTTTGAAGATGTACCTTTTCTCAGAGGCTTTGCATCAAGAGTACCCCAATTCTGTGAAGGATTCACAACGCTTAAGATTAAGGCATTTGTTACAGTTGAGCACTACTAAAGCCAACTACGAGACACTTGTTAAGCAGCTTCCCTTACTACTCGTGTCAAACCTTCCATTAGCAGAACCTACCGAACCCCAACCTGTACCAAATACAATTCTCACAAGACGCACTCAGTATTCAATTGCTCCACTCGCGGCGCCGGAGTTGACCAAAGATTTGTATAGAATAATGCTTCAATTCCCGGAACCAGCCAGAGCAACCACGTGGTTACATTGTTGTTATGAACCAACAACGAGTGAAGAAGTTGAAGTTACTCAGATTTCAATTTGGAAATCGTATGAGACACAGTTTCAGGAAATTTGGAAAGTTGATGGGAGGGACAGGAACCCCAATTTGCATCCATTGTTACCTGCCGTTGATTTCATCAAGAATGTTACCAAGGCGTTCCCCAATGCTGAGGCAAAAGTTTTGACCGTGCAAACTGAAGGGGAAGAACAACCTAGAAAGAAGTTCATTATTCAAGGTATTCAACCTAGACAATTCCCAGTGAGTATAGAAACAGGAAACTACGAAGCATTGAAATCCTTTTCGGAAACATCCCAGCAAGAAGGTGTTGCCACTTTACCAATTGGCCATTTTGATTCAAGGGGATTCGAAAACTTTGTTGCTTCTGAACTGGAATTAATCTTGAGCGCAGAAAATCAGGTATCTTTATCGCATTTAAATTCAATCAATGAGACAAGTCGCGAGATTTTAGAGTACATATTTCAGGAGATTGTGGAGAAGGAACATGACCATGACCATGTGGCTTCTAATCTTTTCAGATTGCATAATAGCTACTGGTTGCCAGATTTGATTTACGCAAATCCCTCTCTAGTTGAATCTGGAATCATTAATAGTAAATGGCTACAGTATCTTTTATAGACGTGTGTATTGTTATTCGTGAAACATTGGACTAAATGTACGTTGTTAGCAATATGTGGTGAAAGAATGGTCTGAGGAAAAAAAGAAAAAGATCATCAAATGCCAACTCTACAAAAGCAAAACAAAAACGTCAGATTATACCGAAGATGGCTGGCAAAAATCAACTTCCATTCCATGTGCGTGCTACTGATGTAGTGCATAGATTGACCGTCCTAGGGTTAGCCGGATTCTGTATCATTGGTGGAGGTTCAATAGTGTTTAATATTTGGGCAAATTCCGATTTTGCTCCTTGGAATAAGAAGAAGTTGAAGTTTGAAGAGGAGCAGTATCATCAAACTAGAGACGTTAGCAACCCAAACTCGTCACAGAATGAGTAAAATGTTGGCAAGGAGGTTTGCTAAAACTTGGATGTTTATAATGGAGGTTTACTTGAGCTTTTTTACATGTACATAGGATAATTGAATACACACAAGCTTACAGAATCATCGAAATGTAAATATGTCTATCGTATTCTCTATTAACTTTTAACTCGCTTTCCAATATCTACACCATCATCTGTATCCATTTTCCGCTTTCGTATGAGGTCATCTTTATCCTCATCAGCATCCTCTTCTGCAATCTTTTTCTTCTTCTTCTTTAGCGGCTCCTTCGCATGACTGAGGTGTAGCACATTTCTCAAGTACTTGTAATTCTCTTCATTGAAATCGTTAAACTCAGCTTTATTGATTGGGTTTATTATCACCAAGTCGTAATCGAATGTGAATTTTTTATTGCAGACTGGACAATTAGTTTCAATCTGATTCGAGGTTTCAACTGTCTTGAGTGACTTTTTCAATTCCTTCAAGAACTTGTACGATATGACACAGCCACAAGGTCGTAAATATGAATACGACGTCTTGTCGTCCAACTCTTTTGTGACTGGGCATTGGAAATGAGCTATATCATTGATGATATCCCAAGTGATTTTGACTGTTTGTAAATCCTTCAACGACTTTAAATGTTGAAACTGTAGCTGAGCCTTTATCTTGTCGAGTTTGCAATCTAGAAAGTATTGTAAGATCTTTTCTTTGATGTATAGTTTGCCCTTGAAATCTCCAACTATGGGATTGTTTTTGTACAAGGGAAGTCCTGATAATGCACAACTTTGTAGCAATATTTGTTCCTTATTTTCCCCCTTGTCTTCAGCAAATGATACGAATGTTGATTTCGAGTTATGTAGTGATAATATGTCTTGCCTTTTGGCAATTGTACCACCGTCGTTACCCATTTCTTGGATGTGGAGTTCCCCTTAGTGATGACTTGAGGATGGTGATTTGGAATCCATTGGAAAGCAATTGGAAAAAAGAAAAAAAAAAATAAACAACCCATCAACCCAGTACAACACCAACTTATATTGTTCAACATGTCACAACCTCAAAAGGTAGACCTCAATTCGCTTCCACCTCAGCAATTAGTGGAACTTCGCAAAAACATTGATCAAGAAATCAGTCACTTCACACAATCTCTACAAGCTTTGCAAACAGCACAATTGAAATTAAAAGATTGCATAACGAGTATAAACACTCTCGAGAAATCCAAATCTGACAACATGTTGATACCGTTGTCAAGTTCATTGTACATTCCTGGAAAAACAGTTACCAAACAAGACTACTTAGTGGATATTGGTACTGGTTATTATGTGGAGAAAAAGGCAGAGGATGCTAAGAAAGTTTATGATAAGAAGATTAAAAAGCTAGACGAAGATGCAAAGAAGTTGAGAGACATACTTGTGCAGAAAAATGAGTTGCTAAATGGTGTTAATTTGATATTAAGGAGAAAAGTGATTGAAATGGAAAAACAGCAAGAAACGAATGCCTAAAACACGATACAATAGTTCAGTTATTCTTTTGAAACTTTGTTCAATATAAATGGCTCCAGAAAAACTTGCTTCAAGTTACGACGTTTCACGGCCCCCATTCCTGGTATATTGCCCAACATCTCGTTGTTTTCTTTACTGCATTGCAACACCATCTCTCTGACTGATTTGTAGTTGGCTAATAGATTCGAAACATCAGTTTTGTTTACTGATTTTATCCCTGTAAATGCCTCAACTACATTTGAATTGTAATCCGCACCTTTGAACCCTCGAATACTCTGTTTTGCCAGGTGGGGCGCGTTATCGAAATGTTTGCCTAGAGCAATATAATTTCCCGCTTCTTCAAAAGACCAGGCCAACACCAATGACAAATCATGCTTGATGCAAAAGTCTGACAATTTGCGCAACACCTCTTGATGTGAATCAATATCAACAACTACTAGCAAAACGCGTAGGTTGTTATCTTTTCGATTCTCAACTATACTTGAGCCTTTGTTTAACCTTTTCAATCTAGTCCAAATATATTCTGGCCTTAATTTGTGGTACTTCAAAGATAAGAATAGGATTTGGAAAGTCGGACTGATGTAATAGTCAGATAAAATACTACCATCAAAAACCCATGGCGTCGTCTTCATCATCGACTCGCTCAATAAAGGATTCTTCTCTTGTGATTTGTGGACAAGTATATCGGATAATCCGCCTGACCTAGGCTGCTGCGGTAGTCTTCCTGGTCGCGTTTGATTACTAACGTTGGAAGATGTGGGTCGTGATTGTGGTGGTGGTGATGATGAGTGCTTCGACTGTGGAGGAGCAGGTGAAACTGGTTTTGCTGTCGGCTTCTCCAAGGTTGCTCTTTGTGTTTCTAACACATTTCTAGCTGTTGTTATGTTATTTGTGGTTGGAGTTTTAGACGGACGGGCAGTTGGAGGTGATGGCTGCTGCTGAAATTGCGATTTTCGTTGTATTGTGATGTCATTTTCAGAAAAGTCACCACCATACTCATCTCTCATGCGCTTGACTCCGGCTAGAATACTTGCAAACGATGTAGAGTCGATGTTGTCGGAGGGTTTGTCATTTTTTGAGCTGTTAGAGTCGGACATTGTCTGGAGTAATGTAGCTTTCATTCGTATAATTTTGTTCGCGTTCTATCTTTGCGACTTTATTCAGCACAGGGCAGCAGAATTTCCACGCCTAGCACAAATTTCTCCCGTATTGTCGCTCGAATTTATCCTTCAGAGGAAGAGTTTGAATGTTCTTTTGGGAAATATCTTAGAAGGAGCAGTGGGAGCATTTCGAGCCACTGGAGGGTACAATCATAATTTTATTGTACCAAGTAAAGATGAATTCACCCTCAAAATTGTAAGTACTTGTTTCACATGGAGTGCCTAAATTGAGCCATCTTTTTCCCGATTGCAATGTGCTCGTAGAGAACTTTTTAGTGAGGTAATGTTGCCTCAGGAATCTACTCTACATTATGTTATTTGCAACAAAATGCGCCGATACCGGTCCGGAAATTTTCAGATCCATACAAGTATATAAAACGTCTAGATACCACTTGTTGAATATACACCATCTAAAAGTTGAATAGCAAAACACCCGAATATCTTATCATGTCAGCATATTCTGAAACAAGCTTCGATACGAAACGTTATGACGACTCGAGACCTAATTACCCTGAACCATTCTACCACGAATTGATCAAATATCATAAAGAGAAAGGTGGTACAACACAGCTTGCTGTTGATATTGGTTGCGGTTCAGGGTTTGTGACTTTTAAGTTACTTGAATACTTTGATCATGTGATTGGCACAGATCCATCGTCCAATATGATATTGCAATGTCAAAGTCATATACCTCAATCTTCAGAAAACAAATTTATTGAATTTAGCATTGGATCAGCAGAATCGCATCCGTCAACAATCATGCCCAACTCCGTTGATTTAATCACAGGGGCTGAATGTTGTCATTGGGTGGATCATGCAAAGTTCTTTACAGAATCTGCTAGGGTTTTGAAACCAAACGGTACTTTAGCGTATTGGTTTTATAAAGATCCCGTTTTCGTTGGCTACCCAAAAGCAAATGCAATTTACGAAAACTACACCTACAACTCTTCAACAGCGACCAACCCCAATGAAGCATTTGAAAGATATATGGGCCCTTATTATCAACAACCGGGTCATGATTACTTACGGTCATTGTTGAAGGAGAAATCTCCACCACCGGATTTGTTTTATGATATCGTAAGACATGAATACATTTCCGAACGTGATGGTGCACCTACAGGGACTGAAAACGCTTATGTTACTAAAACACCTTTATTTATTTGTAAAATCATTGACATGAGATGGTTTTTAAATTATGTTAAAAGTTGGAGTGCATATCACATTTGGATGAAAGAGCATGGCGATAAGTATGATATTGCGGAGGTTTTTGTCGATGAGTTGAAGCAACAAATGGGGTGGGATGATGATACTAAAATTAAAGTTATTTGGGACACCGTATACACTTTCGCTAGAAAAAAGTGAAAAGGGTATATGTGGTGTGTAGTCCTTTGGATAAGTCTATTATAATAAACTGATGCAAAAGGTGTAGTTGCAAAAAAAAAAAACACTGATGGACGAAACACAAATTGTAAACGATATACACGTCCACGCCGTAGATTCGTGGCTTCGGGGAAAGGTTATTCCACTGCTAGTGGCAAAGTGTTGCTACAGCTACTATTGTCATTGGTTTCATCATGGATTAACTCCCCTCTAAGCAAATAGGAAGCGTACAATTACAAATGTGCATGAATTATATGCAGGTACATAGTTTAGGTTTTAGTAAAATCTTATTAAATTATTTTGTGTCATCTATATTTTGTTCTAGAGGGATTGTTCTTGCCCTTGATACCACGATTAATTCATTTGAAAGGCATTGTGATCATTAGATAGCCTTCTCTGTCTCAGTCAAACGGAGCTGATTGTGATACGATCCGTTTAGTCACATATTACTCAACTGTTTTTACTAGATCAATTACTGAAATTTCATTTATTCTTATATATTCTGCCAAATTCCACTTCGATTTAGCAATCATAGATTGGTTATTTCAATTAGTAATAGATATATTTACTCAGGACAAGCAATTAAAGGCATATATCCTGCAATAGCCCGCGAGTATAAATACATGTCCCTTCTCCCCACTTCAATTGCAATTTCGATTTTTTTGATCACAACAGTTTTACTTTACTTTCCAAGTATAATCACAGCAAGCGAAGGTATACAACAACAACTAAAACTACAAAACATCGATACAAACTCAACAATGGCCGCAAGAACAGTTGCTAAAATAGTTACAGCTAGACAACAAGCTGAAGGTGTTGGGGCTACTGTGCGTAGATCCATTGGTGTCATTAACCAAAGAAACTTTAATCCATTCTTGATGCTTGATCATTTTTCGAGTGCTGGTAAAAATGGGTTCCCTGAGCATCCCCATAGAGGGCAAGAAACTATCACATTGATATTGCACGGTGCCATGGCTCATGAAGACTTTACCGGATCCAAAGGAATTTTATATGCTGGAGATATGCAATTCATGACTGCTGGTAAGGGTGTGGTGCATTCAGAAATGCCAGTTCCTAATGCAGATGGATCTCCAACCGTTGGAATGCAATTGTGGGTCGATTTGCCAAAAAATTTAAAAAAGGTTGAACCAAGATATAGAGATTTGAGAGAATGGGAAATCCCTATAGCTAAAGCTGATGATGGTAAAGTAACAGTTAAAGTGATTAGTGGTAAAAGCTATGGAATTGAATCCATCAAAGACTTGGCATACACTCCAATCAATTACTACTACTTCAAAGTTAGGGCTGGTGGTGAGTTCAAACAGGAATTACAAAAAGGATTCAATTATTTCCTTTATGTGTTGAAAGGCAACAAGTTGGTGTTGAATGAAGACACCAAAGTTGACGAGTTTCAAAACGTTTTCTTTAATGAGGATGGCGACTACATCACAGGAAAAAACACAGCCACGACAGACACAGACGACAATGAACTAGAGTTCATCCTAGTTGGTGGTAAAAAGTTGGATCAGGAAGTTGTTCAATACGGACCATTTGTTCTTAATTGCAAGGAAGATGTGCAAAAGGCCATACTTGATTACCAATTTGCTCAAAATGGATTTGAAAATATCAAGACGTGGAAAACCTTGATTAGTAATGGTGTTACTCCAGAGATGATCGAAGGTCCATTGAACGGTAACCTTGAAGCTAGAGAGAAAAAGAGGGCAACTTATTTGGAACACAAGAAACAAATTGAAGCAGGCTCGCCAGCAAAGGATGAGCTTTAGATGGATGCTTTTACTTCTTTAGATATAGTTTTTAGTATAGGTTATTTATTGAATGAATTAGTGAGTTCTTTTTCAACTAGTACTGTCGTTTATCTAGGTACTCTCCTCAATGATATCTGTTTGGTATATATTTTTGTGTTCAATCAGGTAAAAGTCGCAACTTGGATAAAATGGTAATTTTGTATCAAAAGTGAGCAAAAAAAGTTGTCAATTGAGTACTATTCTATTTTGTCTTTTTGATTTTTTCCCCAACCAACAAACTTGTGTGTATCTGGCTTAAGTGTGGTAGAATTACAAAGGGAATGGAATAGTGTAGCTTTCAAATTAAGCTGGCCAGAGGGGACCTTACAAAAGTTGACAGGTTACCTCATGAGTGAAAACAAATTTGCAACCACAAAATTAGCCTTCATGTGATTTTTATCAATTTCGTATTCCAGACCAGAACGGCTATTTAGGAAAAAATTCGTTGACTGGCGCAGTCGTTTTCCTCGAATATAGTATGACTGGGTGGCCAAGCTGGTTAAGGCGTGCGACTGTTAATCGCAAGATCGAGAGTTCAATCCTCTCCCTGGTCGTTTAACTTTTATTTTTTTTTTTTATACCTCTTTCCTTTTTGCAATTGTGTCTATAAAAACCTCGTTCCTACGGAAAGTTGACTATGACTTACTAAGGATGATTGACTACATTTAGTTTGGCTAACCTCGTCTTGGTGTTGGTACTTTTTTCATTTTCGTTTTCAATTGCGTCGAATGTGGAAAACACCCCTCCGATTAACGAAAGCTCCAATGATTCAGTGCAATCGTGTCCACGTAATCCCAACGATTCGTTGTATCACTACACCAGTTCAAGGAATTGGAAGTTTAGGCCACACTAGACAAAGAGAGTAATACTTTTTTGTTTCGGCGTTGCTTCTTTTTCGTAGCACACGAAGGATCAGAGGTGTGGAGTTAAAAGATCACCTATTTACATCTTACATGAACTTTACTTGTTGGCAATGTTTCTCTATAAAAAAACAAACTCTAATCATACTAAATGGAAACAGAGCATAATACAGCTCTGCCAATAATGTTATTCTTTTCTAATTGAATTTGGTTGCCATTTCAACAGCAGCAGCACCCCAGTCTTCTCCATGATTGTGCATTTTATTAGGAATCAATCCTGCTCTAGCTTCAGCTTGTTCTTCAGTTAAACAAGTTAAGACACCGAAAATTACGGGTATTCCCAATTCAAAATTCAACTTCATCAATTGATGCGTTGTGGAGTCACAAATGTATTCAAAATGCATAGTTGATCCTTTAATCAATACACCAATGGGGATTATAGCATCCAATGGTGTACCTTTTTCCTTTTGTTGTTGAAAAAATAACTTTGATCCATAGGGTAATTCAAATGATCCCGGTACTGTTTCAATTACAATATTGTTTTCTTTCACGCCCAATTGTTTCAATTTTTTCACGGCTCCTTCGACTAATGAGTCGATAATCTTTTTGTTCCACCTAGCGTGAAGGATCCCAATTCGTAATTTGGAACCTTTGAAGTGGAAAAGTTAGTAACATAGAAGTTTTGTTAGAATGCATTTGGGGTGATTTTTTTGTTGACATACCATCGTATTGTCTATCTAATTCTCCTAGTCCTTTAACGGCCATTTCTATCTTTCTTTTACTTTCACTGATGTTTAGATGTAGTGTAGTTAAGTTTTGATTCAATGGATTGTAATACAGTTGTATATTTATAAGTGAGTGACGGTTTTTTCTTTTAAAAATTCGTTCATGGGGGAGGATTTGATTAATATGCAGGATTTGATCTTTTATTGAAAAAAACAGTGTAAGACATTTTTATTGAAAATTTTTTTTTCGGCATTCACCTTAATCACTTCCAATCCAATCAAAGATCATTGGATACATCGATTCATTGTTTTTCAATCAATGGTGATTAACAATGGTGTCATATTGGTATGCATTCTATTCCCATAGAACAATGTCGAAACTTAGTTGGAAGTACACATTTTCCTTTTTTATTTTGATGATGATTTTATAACACTGGAACTTATTCTTTGAATATGATTATCCAAAAACAATATTGTTGAAAATAGTCTTTCACCCCTATCTGAAAAATCCAACTGAGTAGTAATAGCGATATTGAGAATGTGGAAGGTCTTGTACTAACAAAGTTGCAGTAAGGAAGTAGTTTAAGGCAAATAATAATTCCTTTCAAAAGAAGGCATGCGTACGGCATCGCCAGTGTCAAAGTTGAATCATACCACCTCGTAACTTGCCTTGCACTTGAACATGCAATGGTACACAATAGTACCTTTTTTTTTTTGGGTTCGTGAATGGGAGAGGAGGAGAAGGGGAAGAGCTTTAATCTTGCTTTCATGGTACTCTGTTACATCTCTACGAGTCTTTTTGAAAGTCAAATTCTTGGGCCCTCTCTCACTAAATCGTCACATACACCCCTGTTACTGTAACGCGTAGTGTTTGAGATAACCTTAATTCGGGAGCAGTTTTGGTATTTTAACCGAATGCGGAAACCACTTTGTTTTATTACCTCGGAAATGTAACCCAGTTTTCTACGGTCGTGTGCAAGTGTAATACAAAGGCTCAGCCGATCAAAGCAAGAAATCACTTTTGCGATAACCGGAAAAACATTGATAAAAAGGAGTACAAAGCAAAGGGCGAAGGGAGACGGACTCAAGGGAGGGAAGGAAGAAATGAAGGCAACAAAGAAAATGATTATTTTCTATTCCGGTACGGTACAAATCGGATCTAGCCCCTCCCATCGCATGAGAACGATCTAAACGACGAGCAGAGCAAAATCAACATCTCTACAGTGTGTAGTACATGTGATAGAAAAAAAAAAAAAAACATCAGGTCACCAAAAATAAAATGCATTGTCTAAAAGTTTGAAAGAAGGTATTGGGAGAGTGACTCAAGTTTGAGATGAGCAATGATGATTCCCAATATCCGAGAGTGGACATAGCAGCAATAACTTATATGGTGTCTGATTTTCTCAGTATTAGACGCCACTACCTTCTGGTGATTACTAATACGTACTCATAGAATACTATCATACGAATTCAATAGGAGAACAGTATAACGCTGAGCTGTGTCTATTTGTAGTACCTCTTTCGTAACTGTAAAAGTGTGTTTTTCATGTACAGAGAGGTGTTATTGTATTATTTCTTGCTTTCATTTGGAACGCAGCCGTTACTCCGTGGAATAAAGAATGAAATGTACAATTTTCTTGTGTTTGTTCCTTTTGCATTCTACACCACAGATTAGAATTGTTGTACAAATGTTACAACATTCTGATTTAAGCTTATTCTTTCCGATTCTGTCGTATATACACTCAATCAATACGGTGGGCAGTAGAGTAAGTGAGTAATTTTTGTTACAATAAAGAAGGAAAGAGGGGAGAGATATTTAGTATGAATGACATATACAACTCTTTCTCTCTCTCTCTCTCTCGCTCTCTCGCTCTCGCTATTTGTTTGTTGTGTACCTTGTTTTGTTTCGGAGTACCATGAGATGTACTGCATATAATAATAATAGTATTAATAGTATTAATAGTATTATTATTATTATTATTATTATTATTATTATTGTTGTTGAAATCTGTGTGTGTGTGTGTCTCTCTCTCTCTCTCTCTTATCTATCTAATTCTTACTCTATATATATATATATATACCCATACACAATATTCCAGAGCAAAAACATTGTTAAAATTACTAACTCATCTCAACTCATTCCTTCTTTCTTTCTACGTATTTGCATACACACATCTTCCTCACACCATGTCAGTTAATCCAAGATTCAAACTATTCAGAGGATATACTTCTTCTGGCCAAGCCACACATTTAAATTCTCAACCACAGCAACAACAGCAACTTCATCATGACACGACGCCACAACTGGCAAAATCCCAAAACACCAAAAATAAAAACAAAAACAACACACAGTTTGAAGCAACTTCTAGCATATTATCAGACTACGATGACTTGGAAGTGATTGATGAAGTAAATGAAGAGTCACTGTATGTCTTATTCAATCCAGTCTCAAAACCCAAAAATGAGTCAGATATACTTTCATTGACCAACACATCTAATGGAGAATCAGAAGCAGATACAGACCAAGAGTACATAGCTGAGGAAGTACAAGAGTTGAGACCGCAACAAAAAGAGGAGGAAAACAAAAAAGAAGAAGAAGAAGAAGAAGAAGATGTACAAACTGATACTGAGAAATTATCATACAAGATAAACAGCTGGTACAACTCAAATATCGTCACATCGAATCAAGAAATTGACGAGAATGTTGCCAGTTGGAACTTGGATGAAGATGAGGAGCTAACAAGTTCCAATCTACTGCAACAGCAACAGCAACCGCAACAGCAACCGCAACAGCTACAACCAGAACAGCAACTGTTGGACGAGAGTAAAAGATTACTCACAGAGTTTTATGGAGATGATCTCTTCAAATATCTTGATCAGGAAGATATAGCCAAAGTGAAAGGATTCCACAATATGATGGATGTCAAACGGTTCCTCTTGGAGAAGGATGTTGCACCAACTGATTCATTGCTCAAGCAAATAATTTACAAAATTCTCTACGTCAAGGATAAATCACCCAACTTCATTGATACGTCTCAGCACACTTTTAACATTGGCAACACCAATTACATCAATTATTTGATGGAAGATGTACATCAAAAACAACAACAACAACCACTTTCATTTGGTGGTAGTTTTTTGGCTGCACCTTCAACTTTTTCAGATACCAACACTGGTGGTGGATCATCTTTGATTATGTGTGGAGGTGTTGGGTTTGGTGACAAGACTTCGTGGAATGATATATAAAGTGCGGGGAGGGAGCCAGTTTGATAGCACGTGAATGTTTGAAGAGTTGTACTTTGAGAGATGAATTATGAATTAGAATGTTGCTTTAAGTATAATTTGGAAGAGGAGAAGTTGCATTTCAGGAGGGGGACGCTGTTATCTTGATTTTGTTATTTGGTTCTGGTTTCCGGTTTTTGGTTTTTGGTTTTTGGTTTTTGGTTTTTGGTTTGCTTTTCAGTTTTTCTTTGCTACTAACAAGTCTTTATATCATTGTAGCTATAACTATTAGATTTTTTTATTTGTCTTCAAAGGATGCCTCTATGTAAATGTAACCTCTTTGGCTCTACTTCCCCTCCTCTTTGTACGTCTTCTCACTATCATCTATCTTTGTGCCATAGGGATGTTTTTGGACGACGACATGAAAAAAAAAAAAGAGAAGAAAAAAATCTGCGCTTTGAACCAGCCTTTCGAACCAATTGCCATTACAACTACAACAAAAACCACTAGTCATCATGAGTGGATGTATGTATTTGCAATAAAATATCTGGAGGTCACGGTACTCAATTGTGTGGCCTCATCAAATGTTTGGCTTTTCCTCCCCCCCCTCAAGTACTAACTCCCCTTTTAGTTCGCCTTCTTGACTTGGTGAAATTCTTTTTACCTATCCTCCCTGAAGTTGAATTCCCATTTGAAAAAACCAAATTCGATGAAAGGATAGTGTTTACCGTAGGATCAGCATTGATTTTCCTTTTGGGCCAATTACCAATTTATGGATTGATCCCTCAGGCTCAATTTCATTTACAAGATCCATTTTATCAATTTAGACTGATTTTCGCCATGGAAAAAGCCACATTGTTGGAATTGGGATTATTGCCCATTATCACTTCGGGGTTTTTGTGGCAATTGGGTGCTGGGTTGAAATTGATTAATATCAATTTAAGTTTACGTTATGATCGTGAATTGTTTCAGAGTGGACAAAAATTGACTAGTTGGGGCATTGCCATTGTTTTCACTTTGGGGTTGATTTATTCAGGTTATTATGATGATGTTATTAGAGGTTATGATTTGGTTCCTAAAAACAATGGTTCATTTTCCTCATCTTCATTATCATCATCATTGCCATTGGGCTCGTATTTTATCATTTTTTTGCAAGTTGTGTCATGGCAAGTGATTGTCAGTTTATTGGTGGAGATTTTCGATAAGGGGTATGGTTTTGGATCTGGAATCTTGTGTTTTTTGACATTACAAAATGCCACCAATTTCATTGCTGATTTAATTGGATTGGAAATGTATCCAGTTTTAAATTCAAACAAATTTGAAAGTCTTGGTGCATTGATGAATTTGGTTCGTCAATTTTCCATATTCAATTTGAAATCAACTAGTTGGCAAATTTGGCATGCATTCACTAGAATTCAATTGCCTAATTTAACTCAATTTTATATTGCTTTTGCTTCAGTGTTTGTTGTTATTGCCTTGCAAAATTTCAGAGTTGATATACCCATCAGATCAACTAAAGTGAGGGGTATGAATCAAATGTTTCCCATAAGATTGTTGTATACTGGTGGGTTACCTTTATTATTTGCTTATTCAGTTGTTGCCAATATTCAAATTGTCGGTTACATTTTGTTTTCAGTATTGGTGAAATTGGGCGCACCTCCATTGGTAATTACCTTGTTGGGAAACTATATTGTTCAACCATCGAGTAATAGATTGGTTTTAACTGGTGGTGTATTGTATTACTTGTCACCAGAACTGACCTTGTTAGCATCCTTGGCTTCACCAATTAGAACTGTGACCTATTCATTAACAATTGTTTGTTTATCAGTGTGGTTTGCATTCAAATGGAGTTATATTTCCGGATCATCACCCAAAGATGTTGCCAAACAATTTAAAGATCAAGGCATTTCCATTGCTGGTAAAAGAGATATTTCCATTGCAAAGGAATTGTCAAAAATTATCCCCACTGCTGCCGTAACTGGCGCTTTTGCTCTTTCTGTATTGGCAGTTGCTGGTGATTATTTGGGTGGTTTGGGTAAGAATGGTGCTATAATTATTGGCGTTTCTTCAGCTTTTGGAATCTTGGAGGAATTCATGGTTGAGTATCAACAAGCAACCGGATCACAATTCTCAAGTGCACTTTCTGGTGCTCAATAGGTGAGGAGATACAAACAATGACAAAGACACCCACACCCACACCCACACTTTGTTACATCGTTCCCTGCATTGCGTTATTTACTTTTTTGTAAAAATTAGTTTTATTATATTATTCATCATATAAAACTGCATTATTTAGTTTAGGACTTTGTCTAGGTATATTGCCATTGCCAATACTACTGCTAGATTTTGTCGAGCTTGGAGTTATCGATATCAACAGAGCATTCTTATACTTTGCTTGTACCTTTCCGCTCTCTTCATCATTACTTCTGGTAAAATATTCATCTTTCGACAATACAGGAGAAAGATGAAATTGCTTCATTGTGAATTGAGTATTATCAGCATGACTCTTGTCTAGTTGAGCAATTGGTTTGAAATGGGTTGGTTTTTGAGGTGATGGTGATACATGGTTAACAGTATTTGATTGGGCTGAAGCATTTGCATCGGTTGCCAACTGAAATATAACCAACGAAAATACGGTTCTCATCAATGAACTAACCCATAAAGCCATAAACTTTACTGGTTTAATCACAAACCATTGAACGATTAAGAAAGGCACCATTAAAAGCAATTTGAAATATAGTTTAGCAATGTGGATGGGTAATTTGAAACTAGTCCAAATAATTGCATTCATCAAATGACGAAACGGATGGGTAAAGATTTTCACCAAGTGGTCCATGACTTGAACATATATGCTCAACAAGTACTTGTCAATCACTTCCATTAAAAACACTTTGAAAATCTCATGATCACTAGATCTAAACTCATTCATTAAAAACGCCAACTCGGTAACCAATACTTTTCGAACAGAGCTAGGGTTGTTGAATAAATCCAGAATTGTGATTTCATTGCGAATCGATTTCAACACAGATCTTGTACATTCCAATATTGTTTTATTTGCAAGACGATGCTCGTGTTGTTCAAATCGATTGAATGAAGGTGGCTCCAAAGACTCAAAAATGAAATCGTCCTCTTCAACTATTGTTTTCAAAGGCGTTTGCGAAAAGGAGTGATGTTTGGGTAATGAAGAAATGGGTGCAAACTGAAAATGATTATTCTCAGTTTGCATTGGTGAAAACAGTGGTGAAGCTTTTGGTGGTGGTGCACTCAAGGAGAATGACGAAATCGAATTGTGAAACTTGGTAACCACTTGCTGTTCAGTTTTAGCATTATTCAGAAGGGACAAAAGCAATGAAGGTGGAGGCGAGTGGTGCTTGGTTCGAGATTGTAGTTTTCCATTACGCAGTAGCTCTTTTTGCTGTTGCTGTTGCTGTTGCTGGTGCTGCTGTTGCTGATGCTGGTGCTGTTTTGGCTGACGATAAAGTTCACGTTGCAGGCTCAGTGTTTGTGCTTGATCCCTATTATCCAATTCCTTTTGCAACTTGACCAAATCCAACTTTAACCTATCAAATTGCCTATTATGAACTTGCAAATGATCCAACAAGATTTGATTGGTGAGGTTGGGTAAGAAATACTGTTTCAAATCAGTAAACCACGTTTGGAAACTAGGACTTTGTGTATACAATGGGCTGTTACTATTGCTCAAAGATGAATACTGCAATGAGTCAGTGAATGTGATAATAATCCTGAAAATAGACCAAAATTGCAACAATGCAATATTGACATTGTTGAAAACCATCTTTTTACGTTTCTGGTCAATAATGGTGTATTTTCGTGTCCATATGAGCAAAACCGAACTTAAAAGTGACGAAACCAAACAACAAACCAATGCCATAATTTGAAATGTGTTGATTTTGCGAACCATCAAAACCACCTTATCGGTGTTTTCAATAGCAAAATCATCCTCATTCAATTGTTGTAGCAATTCTGTTTTTGTCGTTTCCAATTCCTTCATCCACTTGTATGGCCATTCAAGGGTAAACCTTACTACCCAGCTAATTAACACAACAGTCAATAAGTCAATGACAAAGTTTCCAATCTGCTCGTTTTGAGGCACGGTTTTGGTATTGATTGGGAAGATAATTGATGTCAATGTGGGAAGTATAATAACGATATAAGTGAAGATTTTGTAGACAACTTCATTAGATTGCGAATGTAGGGTGACACTTGCCGTTAGCACTGATGACTTCTTGTTGGTTAAATCTTTGTCAGATATGGTTCCTGATTTGGTTGACGAAGATGAAGGATAGGTGTTATGGGATGCTTTTGACACCTTACTGCTCAGTTTTGAAGACTTTGTGTGATCAGACAGAACCTTTTTGGCACTTGTTGTCAATTGAGACGTGGAGGATACTGCTACTGTACTCTCCTTTGATTCGTTAGTACTCATGGTGATGATAATTGTTGCGATTGATATATGTGGGACTGTTATTCGATGTGTTGCAAAGACGTGTTAGCTGCAATTACATAAACTTTTCTTATGTGAATAATGCACCTATCGTGTCAAAATGGAGTGGTATGGTGTAGTCTACTCTAAGGGTAGCTCTAGTAATATAGACTCTAAGGTGATGTTTCTGAAATGTGAAGTCAACTCAGTGGTATGTCTAAATGAAGTGTGGTAAAATTATTTGGGTGATTTTGGTTGTAAAAAAAAAATACAAGTGTGCGTGTAAGCGAAGGGGGAGGGGTGTGTATGATAAATTTTGGTGATACCTCTTTGTCTTTGACGCTTGCTGTTGGGGGTTGTATAATAGTATATCTCTCGAGTACTCTTTCGCCTTCTAGACGTCAGGTTTAGCCTTTTGTTTATAAAGTAGAAGAGTGGAAAACTTCTTTTGAAATTTCTTCGCCCCCTTGATTGTTTAAAGATGTGTCTCAGGCTAAGTTAGGAAACAACAAGCAACGAGTGATCGGATCTGTGACAACGTGTATATATAGAGGCCTAAGTAGTTGATGGGGTTTTACAGCTCACAACAACAACTGGGATGAGGATTGTTTACAGTATATATATGTCTTATACTGTTGTTTACTACTTGCGTAAATATACAAAACACATGAAAGATGTAGAAAGAAATAATAAAGTAAAGTAAACCATTCCTTTAAGGCCATACGTTTGAAGCTTTTAAAAGCTCTTTCTTCTGCTCTACTCTTTTTGAGTATTGAACACAAACAATCAAACACGTGCTTTGTGTCTGTATAGATGTATTGCATTGTCTTGGAAACTACTGAAAATCATGATGGTGTTGATGTTGTGCTGATCTTGTGTATATTTACTTTTGTTACAAAACAAGGGTTAACAATAGGCTTTACAACCACAAATTGTTTTTCTGCACAGTCTCTTTCTTAGTTTTGTGACATTTTGCTCAAAAGTAGCGTGTCTTTGTCTCACTTTTGTATATTACGACACTTTAAACTTTTTTGTCTTTACTCAGCACTACTGGAGCATGGTTATTATCTTACCAAATTATCACATGGGTTTGTCACTCTCTTGAGTGTGTACTCTATCCAACCACTTCAGGGTATTTTGGAAATAACAGCTATGGCAATTTGGTCGAGAAATATGTCTCGAGGGCTAATTTTTTTACTTCTTTGGTTCTAGGCCTCGGGCTATAATAGAACCAAACTCACGATCAAAAAGTCGAGAATGTATCTCATTGTTTATAGTTTAAACAATATTTTTGGGTAGCATGATTTACGATGAGGCGGGGAGGTAGAGAACAATTTGCCTTTTTGAATTCATAACCCATAAAGAGGTAATGAAATAAACAATAAAGGACGAGCCTCATTAGTAGTACCATACAACAGAACAATCAGATCTTCTATTGCAATTTAAAGCAGTCTCTGAACTATGCTTTATTTTCATTCGATTGTCACATGCAAATCTTTCAATTTTTGTCCACTTTGTCTTTACCAAAAGAGTGCAAAATCAAAACAAAATGATAATTGTTGTTCTATAAGCGACGCACACAAATGCAGCAACTCTCAGACATTGAGTTCTAGTTTTGAAATTATTAAAACCGCTTCTCAAATAGGTACTTCATTTGATCCAACTTCACCCTATCAGGCTTCACTTTGTGGTGCTTATAGATTTTGCAATACTTTTTCTCTGTCAAAAACAAACCAGTCCTTCGAAAACCATGCTTTATTATTTTTTTCCTCATCCTCGCAATTTGAATACTTGAACAAAATTCGGCGGGCTTGTAGTCGGGGGTTTAAACAGGAGAGTTCACCACATAAATACTTTGTAATCAAAAACGGATGAATGGTTTTGAGAGAATTAAAAACCAGAAAGTCCAATGCATACAAAAAATGTGTTGAATAAGGTGGTAAAAAACAAACATGAACTCTCTTGAAGGTGGACTTGGTGTGACAATTTACTCGTCGGTAACGTCCTGAGTCTAGTCTAGATACGCCAATGCCCTCTTCAATCACTCTCTCTCTATATGTAGCTTTTACGATGTGCACCTGCTTTCTTTTTACTGCCATGGAAGAAGCGTTTAATGTATGAGCGAATCTTTATGTTGTAGAATGTGTCTCTTACTCTTATTTGGGCACTTTGAGATTGCATATAGAAGATCAAGACAAGAATGACTAGTGTTCCTTCAAACAACACGCCGTATAAAAGGAAGCATATCTTTGGCTGAGCTGGAGTGGCTGGCCTAAACCTTTTAAGACATTGTGTGTGAACCGTCTACCACTTTGACCAATAACGCAACAAAGAAGAAATGGCATGAAAACCACATTAAAAAATGCTACAGTCGCAGGAAATTAATTTCCTTCGTTTTTTTCAAGTTCTTCTCCTGGTTCCAATTTTTGAAAAGATGAAATTGACAATAATCACATCATAAAATTTCCTAGGAAGTTCTTTTCAAAAGTTGCTTACAAGCTAAAAGAGATATGTTTGGGGTTGATTCTCGGCGGAAGACGTCGCAAGCGCATGAGGATACATCAATTGAGAAACAATTTCTTAGTTGGGGGTTTAAGGGAGGTTAAGAGGTGGCATACTTTTATCCTTGCAATCTCCCATTGCATTGCGTTTGGTGTCTAGATGCAAAATCTGTCATTTATGTGATAGACATGTGTTGTCGTATAGTAAAGTTTAAATGCACACAACCAAATTAGCAATTTCAGCAATTCAATTGCTTTATCCTAAAAGAAGGTATTGGTGAGTACTAAATGGAATAGTATAATGATCATCTCGATACAATGTAGTTTGAATACTTCTTCCAAATAAGTGAATCCAAAGGATTGCGCAATACTCTCTAATTGCTTCCGTTCAATACCTTCATCCACTAATCGGAAGAAAGGACTTGGGTCGTTATCCTTAATAATTCATGTATTCTTCTTGTTTTCCTATATACTTTGTTTTTTTCTCGAAACCTAGACTTTTTTCTTTTATATATATATATCCTTGCACCCTCATTTAGATTCCATTTGTGAATTATCATATATTAATCATGAATATCAAATTAGCCAAATTTCACACTAATGAGGATTAGGTAAGGAACTTTAGTCGTATAACGTAAACACACAAACCCAACCCTTTAAGTGAAAGTGTGTTTACTGTACGACATATGCCCCGCTGGATAAGCTTTACTTTGTCCTGTGATGAAGTCATCTTGTTCTAGCAAAGGGTGCTTTTTTCAATCTCTTTTCGATAGAATCCACTAATGGAGCTTCCTCGCAACGATCTGAAATTGCGTCTACCGTTTTGATGAATCATGAAGGTGAACCAAACGGATCTGTGTACCTCCATTCTGTAGGTAAAACAGGCATTGAAGTAAGTCCAATCATCATTAGCGATAAATCTCCAAATTTAAATGTTTGATCTCATTCATTCGTTCTTTATATCACTTCTTTTTTCAATATATTAACTAAATTTAGAGATTGCAATCTGCTTTCTACACTACCACAAGTGTGGACTCACAAGACACACCTTAATTGAGACATCTAAGACTTGTGATTATTGTAGATGTAGCCTTGGCGCTAGCTGGTATCATGTTTTGGGGCTTTCAATCAGTATTGCGCTGAAGTTGCAAGGTAGTGTGCATGATAAGACAGGCCATCAATAAAAGATTGGACAATCCGACTTCTTACAATAACGTTTTGTATAATTACCATGTTAGTGGTTCGCAAAAAGATCCAGTAGTTTGCAGCCAGTCAACTCAGACCCATTTTCATTGCTCTTGAAACTGTCTCAGGTAATGAAATATATGCACATCGGTTATTCTAGAACACAAAATCCTGATGCTTTCAGAAACTCCCATTCCCTTCGTTCATGACAAAAAACCTCGGTTCGAATCATGTAAGAAGAGTTGCGACTGGGACACCCTCTCTCCCCCCGTAGTGGTCCAGAGAAACTTTGATGACCTTCGTACCCTTTTCGATGGTTAATATCTATCACTAAAAGTGAAACCTTCCGTCGGAATTTCCAGATAAATCTATGCACAATTTCTAAAGTTGCAAATTTTTTTTCAGTTCACACATTACGCAAAGTGGCAGTAAGCTTCTTTTTCATAGTAGTTGATATTCGATGATGTTCTTTTTAATGACTCTAGCCTACAAGATGTCATTCAAAATTGAACGGTCTTTACCCCTATATCCATTAAACTCACAAGACAGTTATGTAAAGTGTCTATCTTCGATAAACAAATGCGAAAAATTTCTTTTTTTTTCCACTTACCTCTCCTTTTTCGTTTTTTGTTCACTTGTGCACACACCCACAGAAAATTTTTCTTTTTTTTTTTTCACTCAACTTTTTGCCACAGCTTTTTCTTGATTCTAATCCACAGTATATAAAGAGACCACTTTTCACCCATTCGTAGCAAACTCGTTTGACTCATTTCATTTCAAACTATCTCTTCTTTTTGCCAACATGGTTTTAGTACAAGACTTATTACACCCAAACCCAGAAACTGAAAAACACACTTACAAGTTAAAGAAATTGGTACAAGAGCCAAACTCCTACTTTATCGATATAAAATGTCCAGGATGTTTCAACATTGCCACTGTTTTCAGTCATGCTCAAACTGCTATCGCTTGTGAAAAATGTTCTAATTTGTTGTGCACTCCAACTGGTGGTAAGGCAAAATTAGCTGAAGGTTCATCATTTAGAAGAAAATAAAATCAAAGAAGATTCATAAAATGAGAAGATCTTATTGATCGTTGGTTTAATTTTGATTTTTTTGCATTATATTCATATTCAGTTCTTGAGTACTTTCCATGATAGTTTATCGTTCCTGACTTTAATTTGGTTAATTTATGTAGCAGTGGTTGACTAAAGGAGAGAGAGAACGGCAACATGGAAGGTATTATGATGGAGAAGGCGCAAGTTGGAGTCAGAAAATAAAGTTTTTGGTAGGAACTTTTTTCGATTTCACACAGCACGCTTTTTTGTCTAGGATGGTTATTTTGGGATATTTCAATAGGGAATACGCATTGGAGGTTAGATTGAGTAGCGGGTAGCAGTGTGACTCAATTTTCCATGATCTATTTGTGTTCTTTTATCTTCAAATCAACTCAAACACATCGATGATGACACGAGTGAATTGAATTCAGCAGCGATTTTGACCATTAGCAATGGCTTACTCAAATGGGACTTTTGGGAGGGTCTTCTTTTTGTGGAATATTCATTAGCATTTTGGTTTGACATTAAACATATTGCATTTGCTAGAATTGTGGTATATTATATTTGTTTGTTTGCTTTTTTATTTTCTTTTGTATTTATTGCATCTGGTTGGTGTATACCTTATTACGGGATTTAATAAGAATACACAATCTATCTTTAGTATTTTAATGAACGATATCAAATTAAAAGAGATAATGTAGAGAATGGTAGAAACAGTTTTTATATCCCAAATAAATACCCTTCATTTCCGTACACAGTGCTTTTTTTCCCTCTATATACAATCACTTACCCTCGTACACTTCCGGGTTGATATCCAAATGCTTTCCTTGTTTCTTGTACGAACGACTATTTTCCAACTTGTCTGCCATCATCTCTGTTGCTAAAAACCCATCATCAAACTCACTTTCACTAACACCAACTTTCTTTTTCCAAATCTTGCGCTGTTGCTCCTTTTTAAATGTCTTTTTGTGTGTCTTGTACAATGTGTCCAATTTGGTTTTGATGTCCTTTGATATTGGTTGTCTTTTGGTACTTGTCTTTTTATCCAATGCCCACAAATCACCCAATTGAACTTTCCTTGCATCATGGTAAGCTTGCTTCCCCAAAGATCGAGGAACCTGCCACGTCTCAACATCTCCTTCATTGGAACAAACAGTTAACTTGACATTTTTCTTTAGCTTGTCTGGTGTTCTGATGATTCTTGGCCAATTGTTTATATCATCTTGATCTATGGGCGAATTATCATGATTGCTGAAATCACGTAAATCATTGATCCGAGAAATCGATTCATCAGTATTGTCACTCCTTTCAACAATCAAATAAGAATAAGATCCATCTTCAGTATCTCTTCCACCAGGTCTACCTTTACCACCAAGTTTCTTCAATTCACCACGGCTGAGAGTACCAATACCATCAATTGAATTTTTGTCCCACTTTACCGCTAATTTCTTACCCTTTTTCAATTCCATCGTGTAATCGGGTCTTTCCACGATTTTAGAGAATGAACAGAAATTCAAGCGATGCTTATGCGATGGGATTTTGTAGTACTTTGGATCGCCTAGTTGCAAAGGACATTTTCTGTGATGGGGGCAAGGTGCGAGAACCTTTAAATGATAATCTATCTTGTCGAACTGAGATTCACTTGTAGCATCAGCGGCAGCAGCTGCTTTAACATCAAATACTTCAAAGTTTGGATCATTTTCTTCGTCAAATGCCAAATCATCGTTATTGAGTTTACCAAATTTTTCATCCAATTCACTCTCCATAATACTTCCTTGTTTTTTAAACTCTTCCTCTTCCTCCAAATCTAATCTTGCCAACATATCTTTTTCAAATTCAACATCTTCTTCACTAATCATATCATCTTCCTTTTTCAAATGTTGTGGTTTACCACCGGAACCTTTAACATATGGACGAGGAATTTTACCCAATTCATGAGGAAAATTTTCAGGACGTATCATCACTTGTCTTGCCCTCGAAATAGTCTCGAATCCAACCGAATTTCCTCGTTCAACCAAGATCAAATGCCCCTTTGGTGCAAGTAATCTCAAAATCATTCGTAAGTTCTCGTCGACATCATTGGGGAAATTGTATTCCCTTGTTAACAACGAATGATGAACAATGATTAAATCATATTTCTTTGTCACCGGCATAGTGTCTCTCAACTTGGTACGAACTTCGATCTTTTTCGCGTCAATGGGTCCAACATACTCTTTAACCTCCACTTGCTCTCCACTAGGCTCATTGTTTATAAAACTCTCATTCGCTTGCCTTGACAAAATAATTTTGGCTCTTTTTTTCATCTCGTTGTTTCTTCTTCCAACTATGTAAGCATCTTTTTCCTCTGGAACCCACACATCGCCCATAACTTCATTCAAGGCTACCATTCCCGTTGCTGGTCCGTATCCAATATCCAATACTCTTCTTGGGTTAAACTTGTCTTTGCCTACTCTTTGCTTCAACTCCTGAATTACTTGCTTGACATGGCTATAGTCTTGTAAAAAAAGAGCTGCAATATGTGCATTACAATCAAGCTCACTCAGTGGTGCTTGTTGAATCTGGTTTTTTTGCAAGTTTTGATAAACCGAAACGACACGTTCTCTTAGCTTCGCCGGTATTGTGGTGCTCAAGATATTGTTTTGGATCGTTTTAGCGATTTCAGGTGGTAAAATTGTGACAGAATGATCCACTCTTCCTTGAAGCGTGCGAACATCTAGCCTTGCTTCTAAAGCGTTCTTCCCTTGAATTAGCGTACCATCTGAATTTCTAAATGGCGATCTATCTTCAAACTCAAGCGACTCGTCAACTCCTCCAAGATGACTTGAAACTTGTTCTTCAGGTATGTACTTTTTCAATATTTCGGCCCTTGATCGATCCTCCGTCTTTATAAAATCATAGTTGAACTGTCCGTGATCACGTTTGGTTTGTTGGAGATGCGGTAGCGTATGCTGACTCCGTATAATAAACCCTATCCTATTTCTTGTCAACAAGGCTCTTCCTCGATTCAAGCTCATCACGTACGGGTTGTAGAGAGAAGATGAGAAAAGGGCGCACCAAATAAAATTTCTTAGAAAAGAAAGCTTCTCAGAACAAAGGAAAAAAAAATATGAGGAATTGAGAGTTCAGACAATCTCAATCGACGACTACACTACTTTTTATCTTCAACACAAAATAATGCTTAGGTCCATTTCACTAACTACTTCTATCCTCACTGCTGGATTGGTTGCTACACACAATTGCTCTGTCATTAGAAACGAGTCATCATCGAGACGGAATTTTTATGAAGACGACGCTGAAGTTGTCCCTATTCCTGGAACTGTGGTTCCAGCACCAGCTTCTGAAGTCGAATCATTGGGTGAAAATAGGCTTATTGACGGTATATCGGTACGCACTACAAGCTCAAGTGAAACTTTCTTCAAAACGGCAAGAGAGTTTTCTGCAGCAAGAATATCTGATTTATCAAATTGGGTGAACAAAAACTACACTAAATTCAACGACACAGAAAGATTTGTCACATCCACCGTTAGCGAATTGCATTATAAAAAGGAGGACCTTTTGCCTAATGGAATCTATGTGATAGTGGCAGCCTTGGCAGGAACAATTGCCGCAAGGCCCCGAGGAGTCTTTGCTAAAGTTACATTTCCCGTGATAACCGGTTTGGCAGCATTCAAGTACTTTTTACCTGTAACATTTGACAATACGAGAGAGTTTACATGGAAGTTGGAACAAAAGAATGTTCCACAAGTAGCAAAACAACAAGCAGAGGCATACAATGGTGTTGTTGGATTGGCCAAATCAATTGAAAATGGTGCAGAGAATGGTATTAAACGCGTGGAAAATGGAGCACATTCTTTGAAACAGCGCATTGCCAACATCACGGGGCTCAACTTGGATGAGGAAGTCTCAAAAAAGAAATAGATCAACTGTGTATACACATTATAAATCAAGCCCAATGTGCACGACTTTTTCTCACATAGATTTTTGGCTGCGAATTCTTCCCCGTTCAGCATAACCAATAATAAAATTAAACACATCTTTATTCAATTATCGATAGACTCTTCTCGCCATCAAATAACAGGAGCTAACATGGTGATAGATGACAAGCGACCAGCAACTGCACTTCACCGTGTTCTCGAAAAGGTTGTTTCTATATCCGGATTTGGAGCATCTGCTAGTACACAACTGCACAATGACAACACCGTCACCGATGATCATTCAGCAAAGCTCTCAAGATCATCGGCACACAAGATACATCAGAAATTAAGTAAGCTCATAAAGTTTAACGTAAAGACAAAGAAGTTGGAGCAAGAAATTCTAGGTGACACCAATCTTTGGGCTGATTCGATCCCTACGCAAGAATGTTCACTGATTATTAAAGATTTCAATTTTATCTTTTCAGCCCAGACTTGTGCAAGTGCTCAATTGAATGAAAAATTAGAGAAAATAAAGTTGAGTTTATCCTTTGTTAATGAGCGTGAAAAGAAACAGAAGGAGTTGCTCTACTCAAAAATCAAATTGGAGAAGCAGTTGAAAGAGAATAAGGCCAGAGTCGGACCTAAAGCCTCGTCAACAGTATTGATTCTTGAAAAATTGGAGGAGGTGGATTGCAGCTTACAAGTAGTTGAACAGCAATTTGTGCGGTCAATCTCCAATGACTTGAAAGAAAGCATTATTGATTACATATACACATTGCATTCTACATCACGTAAATTGAATGATGTATGCGAGGATTTTATTGAGTGTATGAACTCTTTGGAACAGGGCCAGTCCATGAATGGGATAGAACAAGGCAATATAACCAATGGGTTGAACCATTTGTTGAGAGATGGCGAACTTGGGAAATCATCACCAACGAGATTAGCAAAATTGGCATTAAAGAGAAAATCTGCTCACTACCAACAACCTTATAGTGACAATGATCAAATCAAGTTGAAAAATTACGATATGCCTACACCGCAATCGTCGTGCGCTGCTGAATGCAAAAAAGTACCATGTATACATATCGATCAAGAAAACAATACTCAGCCACTAAAGTCCACTAACAACATTGTCCCAGCTCCATCACTCCCTTCACAAGAGCAAATCCCCACTACCAAACGTATATATTCCAAGATCTACCCACCTCAAGCACAAACAGATTTGCCTTTCGGAGATGTGTTCCGCAATGATCCCCTTAGGGACAATTCAATTCTTGATGACCATTGGAGTTGATCGATAGTAGGGAACCTTTAGATTTGTTTTTGTTATTTGATTCTATATATGCCTCTATTAAATGCTGTTTATATACATAACGCCACTATTCATTAGCTACGTTCCCGTTTTTAAAGAATTTTTTACCCACCTCATATGATGAAATCATAATGGCACATGCCGGTGCAATTTTCATTACTCTTGGACCAAAACCCGAGTACAATGCACTAACTCCCTCATTTCTATAAATGTTTGCCAAGAATTTAAACATGTTCGTCTTGGGCTTACGCTTCGTATCCCCGTCATCCATAGTTATTTGTAGCCTTGTTTTACCAACGTCAAAAGGGTTGGTGAAAAAAGCAGCAATGGCACCGGATATAGATCCTGACAAAAAAGATGTTGTAAACACTTTCCAATCATCAGCACCACCACCAGTAGAGTTGTTGAAATCCGTCTTCAATGCACGAGCAATATTTTTCTTGCACACTTCATAAGAAGACCAGTAAATACCTGAAAAGGGTACATCTCTCCAGAGTGTGATCTGCAATCCTTTGAATAAGGTAAACACACCATTTTTTTCAACCAATGCCATTGAGTCTTTCAAAAGATGACTCAATACGTGGGATGAGTTTCTCGAATCACTGGGGATTGACTGCAATTGCGTCTTGATCAATTCCGCCGGAGCAACAAATGTCGCTGACATGATCCGAGCCAATGCCCCACAAAGTAATGGATTGAATGACGAGTATCCAAATGGTGAGTGATCTCGAATGTACTCGTACCCAGTAAAATAAATTATATTCGATGGAATCGCCATTAGCAAAGTCAACGACAATCCACGCCATAGAGTGGCAACACCTTCATGCTTTGCTATTGTCGAGAACCCTTGAAAAGTTGACGTTATACGAGTGCACTGTTCAGTCCCAGGACGACAATACTTGTTGTGGATCCAAAATAACTCTGGTGAAGTGGCCAAAGCTGCCGCCTCATGTTTCGGTAACTGCTTTACAAAATGTTCAGGGTAATGAACATGACAACAAGGTTCATTCTGCGGTAGGATTTCTTGTTGCTGGATTCTAATCCGTATTACATCAAACGGCGTTACAACCAACGAGGTTATAAGACTCCCCGAACAGGCGCTAATCATTCTTTGGGTCACGGAAATATTCTCATCGGTGATGACTTTCAGATCAGACCTGATATTTTTCAGCATGTTATCACCAAAAGATAAATCGTTGTCTTCGATCCCTACAGCTAGTTCCGATGAAAGTGACATTTAATGTGAGGCACTATGCTGAGCTGCTCTAAAAGGATGGAAGGGGGGATAAATCACACGAATGTAAGCTGTGTAATGAAGTGTGAGCAATCTATTTTTCGTCTTTTGTTCTGCCTCGAAATAAGCTTCGTAATGTATGACGGATTCGCCTCTTCGCGAATCAATTGCTCGGTACATTTTACCCGATTTATGCCTTTTTATTATTTTTTTTCTTTCTCGCTGCCACAGTCCCTTTTTTTATTTCCCACTTTTTCACTGTCCACTTAGATGACACAATTGCAAACAATTTGCGATTCCGGTTAACTGCAAATAAAACGAGACAATATTCTAATACACACACTATACATAGAAAAGTCAACTCCCGATGTTGAAGTTGATGTTGGTGTTGATGCATGCATTTAATAATCACTAATCACATCTGTACAAGTATATACATTAATATTAGCATCCTGAGTGTAGTTAGTAGCGAGCATCATTCTATGCGGATGGAAAGTTACCCCAGAAAGATAATTTATACCCCTGTTTGTTGTCAAATACTTTTCGTGTGACGGATTTCTCAATGTGGTTATGTCATCACCTGCAGTTGACCAAACATTCACCGACTTGGACCCTGAAACTATGACCGGCGCATGTTCGTGGACATCTATGCTGCGGATTTGATTTCCAGGTGTATTGAAAGTCAAAATAGGGTCGTTTAATCTGATATCCCAAAGATTGACAAATCCATCGGATGAGCCACTGACTAACTCCCTAAACCCTCCTCTTTGCATATGCACATTCTTTATTGACCCGTAACCAACATTATTGAAAGGCTGTCCATTTGGTTGTCTCGTCAGTTTCCAAGAGCGAACCATTGACTCTCTTGCATCAAGTCTTTGATCATAAACTCGAATGCTACCATCATCAAACCCAGCAACAAATATGTTACCGGCAACTTGGTCAGAGGTCAAGCTAGTAATTGATGACGAGGACCTAGCTGGAATATCCAGCACGCACAATTCCCGTGGTGCATCCCATATACGGATAACCTTAACATCTCCACTAACTAATAGCGATCCTCTCGATTGTTGCCATTCGGAAACTAGACCGGAACTTTTAGATGTGAGAAGCAAATCAGTCAAAGCTCTCCAGCCTGTGACCAACTCGATCTTGTTGGAGAAAACATCAGTGTTGTTCTCTTCGTAATAGTCATGTTTTTGATTTATCCTGTTACCATTATATGGAGCACGATTCTCACTATCGTCCTCATCTCCATTGTCGTATTTTTCATCATTGTGGAAATTCTTGTAAATTTTCACGACGCCATCTGATGAGCCCACATACAATAACGGTTGATCATCTTCATTCAAAAACTTCAAATCGGTAATCTTGGTTCCAAAGGGGTTGCCATTAGAAAACTTTTTAACAATTCTATTTTGACCCCAATCCCAGACGGTCACGTTATCTTTTTCATCACTCGCAACTAAAGTTTTCTCAAATTGGGTAAACTTGATACATTTTGGTTGCGAAACGTTATTCAACACCTTGACATTTTTATTCCAATCACCACGTAACGCCATTTCCTTCTGCGGCTGTGTTTCTTGAATTATCATTTCATTTCGATTCCTTCGCCACAATCTTCTAACATATTCCTCTGAACCAGGTTCATCGGTCTCGTTCTTTGACATTTGAGGCTCTTGAAAGTATTCACAGCTGTACTCAAAAAAGTCGGATTCAGCCGGCAATTCTGGCCATTCTGTGAGATCACGAGGCCTGTAAAAAGCAGATTTAGGCTTGTACTCAGCACCGTACCGACTGGGAAGGAGACCCGAGTTCAAAATACGGCCAAACCCTTTGATATCCGATTCTTCATTGATATGAAAGCTCTTTAACAACTTCGCCATGGACAAATTCTTAATCTTCGATGTGATAGATTCGCTATCACTATCAGTGGAATGGTCATTAGATGATACAGCCCTTGTTTTCAAAGATGAGCCATTTATAAGCAAGTTGTTTTTTCTGTTGATTACTGATGCACTCGAGACTTGTCGTTTTTCCCCCAAAAATTTACTTACAATAGGTGTTCCCGATATGAAGCCTTCGCTGATGCTTAACGTGGACTTACTCAACAAATAGCCTTGCATCTCCTTCACAATCAAACCCAATTCACTATGGTTTAAATTCACCATCACATAATCAATGACAATTTCAGCAAAGCTCTTCACCTCACAGTGAGGATCTTCCGATAATATCAAAAGCGCCTTCCATATTGAGCTAAATATAGACCCATATGCTGGAGAACGTTTTCTAAAATCGTTCAAAATATTGGGGTCATCAAGAAGCACAATCTCCTCCTCCAATTGGTTGAAGGCAACAACTAAAAAAAATTTAGAATATGCTTTGATAAATTTGTTGATGAAGAACACCATCTCTTTTCGCACAATGGGGGACCCATCGCCTAGAAGTCCTAAAACGATATTAGCAAGCTTCAAATCCTGTTGTCTCATCTCATCCTTCTTGGACTCGGCCGTAGAACTATACAGCGATGGTCGCTGTTGCCCTTGCTGTGGTTGGCCAAATAAAGGAGGAACGGGATCGGAAAGAAAGTTTGTCAATGCAACAACAATTGAGGTACGAACTTCTGGAATTGGATCATTTGTTAGCAACGACAACTGATTTATATGGCCGTCTTTGAACGCCACCCATTTGCCATCGGGGTACTTGTTCCACAATTGGGAAAGAAGCAAGCTGCACCACTGTCTCAATAAAGGGTTTTCACTCGTTTGAATGTACTTTATGCAATTGGTGACAACCTCACTCGAAAAGCAAAGCCTTTGCCCATTTTTAAAGTCTTTTATAAAAAGGGTCAAAATAAATGCACTCATAGCTTTATGATCATCGTTGATTAACATTGGTCCAGAAGTGGCTGATCCTGCGCCCCCGTGTCCATTAGCCAGGCTCTGGGGCGAGTTGTTTAAAATCTGATAGAAGTAATTATAACCCTTGTCTTTACACAATTCTTGTTGAGTACCTTTATAATCAATGGCCATTATTCTTGCCCATATGAATATCAATACTGGTTTTAACTCTTGAGCGGGGCTCTGCAAAAGCTTCAACACATAGGGGAATATTCCAATTGACAAAGACAAATATACTCCCCATGGACCTAAATCCAAAAACTTTGAGAGCAAAATCAACGCTCTTAGACGATGTACTTGGGACAACAACACTTGCAAGACTATTGGTAGCTGTTCCGGTGGTTCTTTTGTCGATGGACCAGTGTACTTTAACCAAATCTCAAAAGCAGTTAATTGCTGTTCAAAAAATGTGGAGTGCTGATAATTGTTCAAATTTTGCGTTGTTGCTGACAGCACAACCTGGGCGGTGCCATTTGGGTGAGTACTAGATTGTGTGCCGCTGCTGCTGTTGCCGTTACCATTCGCTATTATCACACCATTAGGTATTAATGACAGCGATTGAGTCACATTTTGAGTCGTCGTTGGCTCTTCCTTGGACGTTTTTAACAATTGGGAAAGAACTTGGTCAATAGCCAAATCCCAAGAGTCCCACATTGGATGGTACTTGACAGAATCAGGTAACGGCGGATCACTTATGGGATTGCAATTCAAATGGGGCATGATTCTCTTTGCTAGTAAAAAGTTTCGAAACAATGCAGCAACCATTAAATCTTGACGAAAGAGACGTTTGAAAATTGGTCTTGAAAGCGAAGTCCATGCTATTGTATCAGTTATTGCAGTGAATATCCAGTTAAGTTCTCCCAATGGTGTCCTCCTATCAGTCAGTTTTCCCGGTACTATTACGTTTCCTATTTGATTCTTCGGTAGGGAATCATAATACCTCTTTTTAAGCGAGCTTTGCATTATAAACCACTTAATGCTAATGTCAATAGGACAAGTAAGACAACAAGTGAACAAGTCGGCAGGAAGATCAGGACTCATTGGTAACAATTCATTGCTTTTGCATGCTGCCAATTGAATGCAATCAAGATACGCAGAAGTTGGCGATGGTGCACTAACGTCATGATTACCCTCATTGTCGTCATCTATCCGTTTTTGCACAAATTTTTTAAAATTGTAAACAATATTACCAGCACTGTTGCAATCGTACACGAATATCACAGGAGCGCCAAGCCAAGTTTGTAAATCATAAAGCGATATGGGAATATATTGAGTATAGCCACGGTTGAAAACCCAAATTTCACCACTCGTTGTTGGTTGTGGTACACCGTGTCCGTTATAATGAAAAAGAATTCTCTCATCTTTAGCATTCCTTCTCAAAGTGTTGCAAAATCGTTTGACATCTTCGACACATGGGTCTAATGATTGCTTGTACCTAGTTCGTAATGAAAGTGTTTCATATTGTGATTGCAAGTTTTTGCCGATATTTTCGATTGCCTTTTTTGTATCCGTAAAGGTTGTTGGGTCACACCATGCTTCGAGTTTGGCACATGGATAAGTCTTCATTACGTCAGGAGGATCAACGCCCAAATTAAGACACATTACCAATACCGCACTAATAGTCTTTTGCCTTTCCTTCATGATTTTCCAATCATGTATAGGCTGGAAATTCTTGTAGTACTTCGTGCTTTCCTTCATCTCCTTGGTTAAAGGATTACCCATCGTACTATGTCGTTTATCATCAAAATAGATATAGAAAGTGTTTGCGAGTTGGCTCAAAAAGTTTTCCGAGTTGTAGTCTTCACCGAAACCATGTCTCATTTTGTCGTTCATGTGAGTTGTTGTTCGTCGATTACTCTCATGTTCAACTAGTTGTTGCGAATTAGAGGGATTTTCTGTTACCATGATGGGAGTAGATAAAATCAGCAGTTCAACATGAATAGATGAGCGGGGAGCAAGGGGGATGGCCGCAACTACCCAAAAATATGGCAAATTTGCTTACGATTTCACTCCGACCTCAGGCAAGTTTAATTTTTCAATTTCGTGTTCGAGAGGAGGTTTTAGCGCTACCAAAAGCTGACAGTGGTGAATTACTTGCTTGATTCAATGAACAATAGGTAACCCACTTGACCATTTTACTTCAGAATTAAAGGCTGGCAATTGAAAGATGAAGCACGAGCTTGGGGAAAGTGGATTTGGCTTTGGAAAGTGTCTGGCGAGAAAATACCATTTACATTACCTAACTAGGCTCCGAGACTAGCATTGTGACTAGAGCAAAAGATGCCAATTCATTGGTAACAGCTATCGCCCCCTCAGTGTTGACAGAGTACGTACGTTGTGTATCGTTGAACTTTTATATTCAAGTTGATACTCTGAGGAAATGGCACAGTTCACAGGTGCTATGATGTGCTCAAAAAAGAGCTTGAGTACACGTCCTTTTTTATGTCAACTGATAAGAGAATGATGGATAGATAGGGTGCTTCCACAGCGGTGAGTGTTTGAAGCCAACAGGCAAGAATTGACAATGCTTGATAGATGCAGAGAGAGTAAACAAAGTAGCATTGTTTTCTCTTGTATCAAACATGTTTTATTTATTCGTGGTTGTCTTTCCTAAAAAAAATATTGTTACTACTACTCTTGATGATAAGGGAGAATGTAGTTACATAGATAAGGATGAACTTATTTTTTCTCCTTTCTTTGTAATAATATCCTCAAAACTATAGTATCCCCAAAATCACTGCGTGGTTTGATTTTCTTATCCCTTTGACTTCTTTCCTACCAAGAAACATCCACACACCTCAACTAATTTATTGAAGGTGAAACATTACATCTATTATTACAGTTTATCAAATCACATTAGTATATCCGGTGTAATTGTTTATTGAATCGAATGAGCGAGTCCCCTTCCACAGTTGCCCCTGAAATGATCTCAGACGAACGCACTTTGTTGTTTGAGGACCAACAAGAGTCCCATATTAAAAGAGTATCCAGTAGAGGTGGAGACCGTGTGGCCACTATTACAAACTTGTTTTTCAAAAATAAGCATTTGTCTAAACATCACGCCACAGTGAGGTATGACAAAACTATTGGATTCACAATTGAAGATACCAACTCAACTTTCGGAACTGTTGCTAACGACAGAGTTATCAAGCACAATGTCAGAGTACCATTAAGAGACAAGGATACTTTGGGGTTCATTTTGTCCAAACCCTCCCTGAAAATCAAAGAGGTATTCAAGAAATTTGAATCTGAATTGGAACACAACAGCATCCCCCTCTCCGAATTTGACCTGCCAAAAATCAGCATGAAGTTTGTTGTTGCTATCAACAAATCTGTGTTTAAATTGATTCCGCATGCTAGCAATGATGCCTTTGCTGGGAATGATTTGACAAATGATGGTTCTACAACTAACCTCTCAACGTTTGAAGCTACTGGGTTAGAAAATTATGAGGTGGATGGTGAACGTGAGCATCATCATCATTCTGTTGCAGAGAAAGAGAGAAAGGCTCCCCTCATTATCATTGACCATGATGAGGAACATGAAGGAAAGGCTGGTGATATAATAAAGTTGAGAACTGAAAACGATCCATTTGGCGCTTCCAAGAAAAATACACCAGATGCTCCAATTGAGATCGAGAGCGAACTTGATGAAACTTCGGGCGAAGATTTCGATGTTCGTCGCTATGGCAACCGAGACCTCTCCCAATTTGAATTGAGTGATGTCCTGGTTTCAGCATCAAAGGTTAGTGAAAACAAGCACATCGACAATCAATCGAAACATAAGTTCAAATCTCCGACTCCGGGGAAAGAGCACTCCGATTGTGATGAGGTTTCTTTAGGTGAGGCAAAGGTGAAGGAAGCAGAAGAGGAAGCAGAAGAGGAAGAAGAAGGGGAAGAAGAAGGGGAAGAAGAGGAAGCAGAAGAGGAAGAAGAAGGGGAAGAAGAAGGGGAAGAAGAAGAGGAAGAAGATGACGGGCCACCTAGTGAATCCGATATTGTTTACGAAGTTGAAGAGGTGAACTTCGCAGACAACGGCAAACAAGTTAATAACGAGGAGGAAGAAGAAATGATAAAAAAGGAAGACAAACCCTTGGACAACGAGGCATTTACTTCAAGGGCCAAAATTACACCCTCAGTCCCAAGTGCGTCCACCCCTGAAGCATGTATTAAAGATTATCTTGAAAAATCTGCATCAGAGGACAGCCCACTGACTGAAAGTACTGATAATGAATACAATAGTCAAGGATATGCTTTTGAGGACATTGATTCAGATTCCGAAAGTGGATACAGTTGTTACAACGTCGAAGATCACAAACTGTGTCACAACGATGATCCAAAAGCTGATGAAAGTGACTTGGATCATTCGTGTTCTAGCTATGACAGCGACGACTACGACTACGATCTTCCTTTGGACATTCCATTGGAAGAGATAAGTCTGGCGGAAGAATCTGTCTGTGTACGCTCTGATTTTGAAGACAGCTTCCGTGGTGATGAAAAGCTTGCCCACAATCATAAAGCTGGTCTGAAATCCTCAGAAAAATATTTGTATGACCATTTAGAGCATTGCTATTGCTTTTCTCATGTATCAAACGCACGAGATGTGAGTGGTTCTGATGAAGAATTCATCTGCGATTGTTCCGATCAAGGGGAATATTATTGTGAGGAAGGTGGTAATTGCAGCGTAACCACCAAGAAAGACAATCATTGCAAAGGGGTAGCATTCGACAGGCAACCCGAGTCATTAGTGACATCAAAACATTTTGGAAGCGCTCAGTTGATGATGGAAAGTGGGATGAATAATGACCAGCCTAGGTCAAGTATACTGAGTTCGAGAAAAAGATCGTACAACAATATGGTGGATGGAGAAAGCTTAGAAGGTAGGTTGGGCAATGATTACTCGAGCAACGGTGCTGGTGGTGATTGTAGTGATGAAACAAGTGTCACCGATATGCCTTTACGCAAGAAGCATATCAGGGAGGATTCTAAAGTTAAAACCATTGCGAAAGAGGTGGCGAAAGCGTTATTTTATGTAGCTGCTACAATTACTGCCCTTGGGATCTATGGCTCAAAATTGGAAGAGAATTAGGATCACAAGTATTTTATGGCACAGTTCAGTGGGATTAAGTAGGTTGGGTTTTGGTAGGTTTAACAACCGGTGGTTATTCAATTCGGCGTCTGCTATATTTCTATGAAGGTTTATAGTTTTGGTTTATTAGTTTGATTTTTTTTTGAAGCGTATATTGTTATCTACTCATTGATTTTGTAGATTGTGGTGCTCTTCACACCATAGGATTGTGATAATAAGAGTTGCCCGCCCAAAGATTATTGAAATCACTACTCATTTTGCAACCTTCCTTTTATACACTCTTTTCTTCTTGGGTTCTGTGGCACTAGACTGAGCGGGAGTGGTGGATGCGTTCAAAGGTTGAGAATTTACATTTGGAGAAGGGACACCTTGTGGTAGCGGATTTGCAAAATGTTGTTGCTGTGGTTGCATCAAGTTACTATCAAACTGGCCATGCAAATTAGGTATGCCACCTCCAGAAGCAATAGCCCTTTGTTGTTGTTGTTGTTGTTGCTGTTGCTGTTGTAGCTGCTTTTGCTTTTGATAAAGCTGAAACTGTTTCAATCTTTGAAAATATACCGGGAATTTCTGCAACAATTGTTGTTGCAAAATCTTGACTTGTTGCATTGCTTGCTGTTTTTGTTGCGGGCTCAACTGCTGGCCATTGGGAGCGACACCTGTTTGACTCATCATTACCAATGCATTCATTTTCTGTTGTATTTGTTTGTAAACCTGTTGTTCCTCTGGGGTCAACGAACCCTGAAAAATTTGTTGATGCTGTTGTTGTTGTAAGGAAGGCTGGCTGGGCACTTGATGCAAATGCAGCGATGATTGTAAGTTGTGTTGTCCCATGGAGGTTGGAGCTTGAGGGACATTTTGTGGTGGCAAAGCGCCCGGTCCCAAGTTTGGTGTACCCATTGGAATTTGATGCGGTGTAGTTGCCAGACTCATAGTCGGCGGCTGTTGTTGTTGTTGTTGTTGTTGTTGTGGTGGTGGTGCACCAGGATTTCCCGTCAATTGCATATTATTATTAATTGACGGCACTTGCTGGTTGGAGTTTGAAGGAACGTACGATGTTAGAGGAGCTTGTGGCAATGAAGTTCCTGCTGGCAGTGGATTAGAAACAGATACTTGATGTTGTTTCACATCCTTTCTAGCCCGCTTCCCTGCTGGTTGCACCCCAGGTTGCTGTCTCTTGTCACCAACTTGAGGTGGACCAAGTGGTTGTTGGCTCGAGCCGGTCGCGAATGGAGCCATAGGCTCAACAGGGCGAGAAGCAACATTTGACAGTGACACCATATCCCCTTGAATAGAGTTTGCTTGCGCTTGCAATTTAGCTTCTTGCTGATTCTTTTCGATTTCCCTCTTCTTGCGAATTTCCTCAATCAATCTCAAACGCATGAACTGACCCGTAGTTCTAACAGGGTTCAGAGGAATTGCAACGGTTGTAGGAATAGAAGATGCGCTCGCAGCTTTCTCACCCTTCTTGCCCTTAGAATCAGCTCCAACAGACCCTTCTTTACTTGTTGATTTGGTAGGAGGTGTAGTTATACTCAGCGTGGATGAAGTGCTTGGCATTACTGGGGGTACAACAACCAACTTCTTTTCTTGCGTGTCTTCAAAGCGTCTACTACTGTTTGACAACAACAACACCAACTCTTCGTACTCAGAGGACTTATGCAAAACCAATTCATCTTGGTGAATTTTTCGGAGAGGAGCTTCAACACCTGGCCTGTGAGAAAATTCTATTTCTGATTTGTCGCCCTCCCTCATCTCATCTGTATCAGGCTTAAGATAATCGTATTCGTAAGGGTTCACCTTTACAGAAAGATCCAAATCCCTTTTTGTTAATGCCAAAATTTCAGACTCCATTTGCAAGGACAAGGTGTCGGTGAATTTTGTCAAAGCAGAATCTGTATGATACAACAAATCATAATAAAGGGAAAGTGGTGTTGGTCTGAGCAATACCCGATATGTTCTTGGTTTCGAAACAATAACGGGTGCATTTTTTGCATCCTTTGATGGCGACACATTAGCTCTGAAGGTAGAAGTTCTGATCATATTCCGATGGTCGTATACTTGCAAAATAAGACACCCATCATAAGATTTGATGGAGAAGTCTTTCAACAACTCGCTCAATTCAACTGGGATTTCTTCTTTCAAAACGTGATTTATGAAATTCTTAATCATCGGAGATGTTTTGGGTATAATTTGAGAATCTTGTGAGTTGTTGAATCGGTAGTGATTGTCAAAAATATGCAAGCTCAAGGAGGCAGGATATTTAGAATACTTTCGTAGTATTTCATCAGTTGTGGATGCAAAGTGATAGTTGCGAAGATCGACCTTTTGTTTCTGCAACTGTTGGTGTTGTTGTGGTAGTAGTTGTTGTTGTTGGTTTTGTTGTGGGATTTGACTCTTCGAAGGGATGCTCGGTTTGTTCTGAATCTCATTTAAGCTAAAGGGTCCCCTATCTGCGGCTATGGATGTCCCAGCTCCATTGGAGATTTCAAGTTTGGTCATGCTTTTGGTACAAGATTGCAGAAGCAAATGAAGTTGTTAATCGGCTTTTTTACCTTCGTTAATATATATATATGATTGTGTTCTTGATCTTTTTTTTTTGTCAAGTTTCCATCAAAAGCCGAAACGGCACGTGATCAAGGTTTTTGAAGTCTGGAGTGTGTCCTGGTAGACATTTATACAATGGGAGTGATTCGTCGTCTTCTTTTCTGTTGTGAATACCAATCATGCCCCTACAAACTTGTTCATGTACTTGTGAACGGATAATTGAATAGATCTACAGTTTCTATAACTAAACACTACTGCGCTTTTCTATTGATTGATTGCACGATTTTGCATCAACCGCAACACCGCTTTGATAGAGTTGGCATTAACAACGCCTATGTTAAGCCTTTGCAGATACTCAAGTGAAAATGCATACCCTCAAACCAAATATTGTATAGTTTTGTACAAAGACTCCCTCTCATCCTCACTAAACAACCACAATCCATATATTTCCCCGGAAATACTTCGTATAATTATCAAGTTATCGTTGAGTTCAACCTCCATTCCTGAGTCCGGTTGGATTCCCAAGGAAAAGCATTCAGGGTTGGTTCGATTTAATATAATGATGCCGTAATTGAATGCATGCCGTTGTTGGGTCTCCGAAGAGGATGCTCGTTCGGCATCAGTACTCTCACTTCTCTCGTACAACGCTAGAGCTCCTTGATAATCTGTCTTGACCCACTCCTCGGACTGTTCGTTGAACTTGTAAAGTACGCAATGTGATGTGTGACAAATTAATTGTTTGATAGCAGGATCATAACGGCTAATGACATTGAAGTTGAGTGCACTGGTATACAACTTAAGCGCATCATCTCGTGTTATTTGCTCTTGGCTCATATGTGTATCAACAGTGGCCATATCCCTTGCTTGTACTTGTGAAATGAAAATTATTTTGTTTGGATTAGTTTGTGCCCAACTAAGTCAACTGTGCGGCGCCACCCTTTTGATATAAAAATCCTGTCCTCTGTTCAATAGCAATTAAAATTATACCGAACCCTTTTTCTCCTTTGAAACATTTACTAATTGCCAATTGTTGACAATGCAACATATTCTCAGACCAGCTATTAGACAATCGGCCAATCAATTCAAACAGTCATATAGATTCTACGCCGCTGTGGGTGATGCAATCCCTAAAACCGTTGTTTTTGAAGGTTCGCCCGGTAATGACGTAAATTTGGCGAAAGAGACCGAAAAGGGGAAATCTTTACTTGTAGGAGTTCCAGGGGCATTTAGTCCAGGTTGCACACAAAAACACATACCCGGTTATATCAAAAACGTTGAAGAATTCAAAAACAAAGGTGTTGACAATATCTTTGTATTAGCTGTCAACGATCCCTTTGTAACTAAAGCATGGGGAGAAAATTTGTTGAAAGATCAAGCTCCGGTTCGATTCTTGGCTGATAGTACCGGCGATTTCACGAAGGAACTCGACTTGTTGTTCGATGCCACCAAGGTTTTTGGAAATGAGAGATCAAAAAGATACGCTTTACTTGTTGAAGATGGTAAAATCAAACAAACTTTTATTGAACCCGACAACACTTCGGTTGACGTATCAGATGCCACCAAAGTCTTGTCAAGCTTCTAGAACCTTCTTTTGTCTTTCTTTATAGATCAAACTTTTTAAGCCTATTGCGTTTTTTGTCAGACTGCTTCTTTTTGTTGAACTTCTTTCGCTCTTTGAAGTCTTCTTCCAATTGAATCCATTTAGCCTTGTCTTCCTCTTTGACATCACTTGAAAAATAGACCTTGGATTTGATTTCCTCCAAGAGCCGCGAAAAACAGTTGTTTGTATTTTGGTCCCTACTTCTGCTCGTATCACACTGAATCAAAAGACCGTTGGATTTTGTAACATAACGGATTGGCTTTTCATGAAGTTGCTGACGTATGGGAGACGGGATCCAGTAGCACTTCGAGCTTTGTAACCACTCGCCTTCATTCAAAGAGACAGTAGCTTTGGATGACGTTTTGTTGACCTTTTGTCCTCCAGGACCCGATGATCTGCTGTATGAAATGTTGAACAAGTGTCGTGGAATTTGTGAACTATCAAATGATTGTAACCATTCTTTGGATTTTAGGACATCTGAGGAGTTGGAATAAAAACGAGCAACAACTTGGGAAAGGTGTCTATAGTGAGACCGAGAACGACGTACCCACGGGCGCAGTAGCATGCTCTTCAAATTCTTCGATTCAAAAATTAATGCTCATTGCTGTGCCTTGACGTTGATCGTTTGAATAGATTGATTTTTTTTTTTTTAGTTTTCTTTTCTTATTGAACCTCCACCAACTAGCTTTAATGGATCTGGCTTTGAATACTAGAAGCACACAATTTGTGGAGCTTATAAATACTTTGGTCATAAATGAGCTAGAAGGATATAGTGGTCACTATGATGAATGTAAATTTGCAGGGTATACAGATGCAACAACTGATTTGTTAAATTTTGACGATGCTCAGTTTAAGTTTGAGGATCCAGAGGGTTTGGAAGAAGAAGAAATCGCAACGTTCAATGACGCCACACTTTCGAGATTGAAGGAGAGCCTCTTGAGTTCAAGTTTTCAAAAAGCATTGTTATCGACAATAGAATCCGTAGTCGATGATGAAAACAACATGTCGATGAAAAAAATTTCCCTAACATTGGACTATTTGATGTGGATAGCGCTTAAAGTGGACAAGACGGCAAAGTTGACGTACTACTATTGCTTGGAAGCTGTTCTGAACCAACTTTTCTCATTTTCAACTGATCAAGTGGAGTCTTTGTGGACATTCGTGGAGGCAAGATTACCAACAATTCAAACACAATTATTTGAAAACACTTTTGCAGAGAGGATTGCAGTTCTCCTGCTTGGGAATTCGTTGACTGACAAATACAATACTCTGATTACAGGACTGCAAACCAACTCGACATTGAAGGATACACCCAATGATAGATTTCAATCCAGAGTACGATTATTTATGACTCAATTGCTTGCGATTGACGACAATACTGGTCTCAACAAATACTTCCATATACGAAACTCGGTTCCTCCACACATAGAAACCAAAGATGTGTTCCTTAGCGATGTTTTGCAAATTCAAAAAATATTCAACAACCCTTTATTTTATCTCAAAAAGAACAATACAGTGGAGCTCAACAAAATGACGGAGAAGATATACAGAGTTTACGGTCAGTTAGTTGAAGAGGAACTGCGATTCAGAGAAAAGCATCCTTTTCCGGAGCAATTTCTCATGGTGAAGCCAAAAAGCGAATCTGAACGAGAATATTTACGTCAAAAATACACAAAACGTGTATACACTCCTGAGCCTTATCTTGAGTCCAGTTTCCAAAAGGGATCAAAATCAAACGAGCTGCAAAATGCTGATTACAAATTTCTTTATCACCAATTGGAGCTTTCAAAGGTTCGAGTGCAATATCTTTTGATGATTTATATTTTGTCAGTGTTTTATATTGAGATGACCCCTAATCATAAAACCGAGTTCATAAAAACTATTGGCGCTCCAATAACCACCAAACACATAACGGAAGATTCACCAGGAGTTAGTGCCCTTAGAAAGCTCATCGACATCAAGAATGAGCTACCTACAGTATTGAAAAATATTGATCCTTCGTTGCCTTTTTTGCTTTTACATTTGGGTATTGATGAAAAAATCTGGTGGAAGTGGTTGCTTCATGGTAAAGATGAGCAGAATAAAGGCTTCTTTGTTGATAAGATGTTGCTGCCTGAGGTACTCAGTGGCCAAGAGGACGCATTTCAGAAATTGTATCCCTTTAAAAATAAAAGAAGTTTCAACACTTTCGTGACACCACAAGTGTCGAAGAAAATGCGTACTGGGAGAGGCTTAGAACAATTAAAGCAAACCGCTCAAGTTGATATTGATAAGGCTATGGAGGAGCTTGAGGGTGTTGAGGGAAAGCTCAAGGAAGAACCCACAGATGAATGGAAAGACATTAAGTCTTCACACTCATGGAAATTGCTCAGACGGAAAAGATGCAATTGATTTTTTTATGTGCGTGAGGCGAGTGCACAGTGTGATTTGCTATTGCTGCATAAGCATACCAAGTAGATATAATGTACAATATTATTTAAAGAGTAATGATACCTAATGTAGACGCGAAGTGTAATACGACTCTGGCAAAACGCGTGCAAAACATTTTGCGCGACACTTTTGAAAAAGATTTTGTGCAACAATACAATATTCATCTCTCGAGCTGATTTTCAAAATTAGGATATCACATTTGCATTCGTTTACACTTCTTCGCATCAATAGGGAATGGCACCCGTCCGAAGATCCACAAGGAATTCTAAATCACGAACAGGGTCTCCGAAAAAGCAAGGGAACCCGCAGACAGGAGCAAAGAGGCGAACTAATAGAAGAAACAAATCTGCTGCCTCGAAAGGTGAGATTGTACGCGAAAAGTCCCCAAAGTTGGAGTTAAACTCATCCCCAATCAAGCAAAAGAATGATCAACAAACGACCCCTACAAAACAAGTCATTTCTAAAAAGGGAAAGAATGTCTTGTTTTCAGATGATTTGGTTTCTGACTTACCAAGCACACCCGAGAGATGCTCTTCACCAATCCGGTCCATTTTGAAGCCCGTTGAACCCAATTCTTTGAACAGAGCTGCCGATCCAAATGACACATCGCTTTGGGATGCGACGAACAATGCAAGGACAATCAACCCAAAATGCTTTGAATTTTGGCTACCGGGCACAATCATTCAGCTACCACTGGGCTCTGAAAAGTTGCCCATGCTAGTGGAAGGATGCATGTCGGTGTTGGATGATGAAAAATTTGAAAGGAGGTTTGAGGTGTATGCAGCATTGAATGGCATTGTTAAAACCAACCCGTCCGCAATATTGCTTAAACTATTCGCGAGCTCTAAAAAGAATGAGATTCAGCAAGCATCGCTCCCGCTTGTGGTCCAAGTCCTTAAAGACATCAGCATTATTGAAAAGAGTATATTCAATCCCGAATTGGACAAAGAAAATGACTCCCCAACCAAGGGGGACCCATTCAAGGTTCGTGTTGTCACACAAGCGTTGAAACTTCTCAATTTTGTCTTGTGTGATACTGAGTTGAATAGTTTTGTAACAAACGCTGACATATGCTGGATTTATGATCATGCATGTACGGCGCTTGTTAACCCCAGGATATCCAAAGCACTTGTTTCACCGTACCTTAATATAATTAAGGATTGCAAATTGAGTAGCAGTTGCAAACGCGACTTGTTTTCCCATCAGCACATTCTTGAAAAATTGCTTTTTGCAGTACTTAATGTTAAAGGTTTTCCAAGTGTATCATTGGTAACAGAAAGACTAATCTGTTTGAAAAATTACGTATTGAATTTCCCGGATTTCATGGCCAAAAACATTGACCACTGGTTTGAGCCGTTGCTTTTGAACTTGTGCAACATGATTCATCCCTTGAACGTGAAATGCCTTGGAGTAGGTGTGCATTGTTTATTGGAGGCAGCAAAATGCTTTTTGGATTGTACCCCCGTCCACACTTGTGTGTTGAACAAAATGTCATCACGGATTGCCCTGAGCGTTCAGTCTTTCACATCAAGTCAAGAGTTTTCAGAATGTATGAATCAGCTCCGTATGCAAAATGTAAAACTAGGTCAATTTGTTGTTTCCAAATTGCAAGAGTTGATACGCGCAGAACAACATAAATTAGCTATGGACATGTGGATGGCCCTTACTCTATTATCTAGCGTGGATGCTTTTGATGAGTCTACATATTTGGAATCGTGGCTCAAAGTACCAAATTTTTGCTTCAGTTTAGGCCCTCCTGCAACTGCAATTGCTTTGTCTTATTGGAGAGCAGTATGTTTCAACTTGTGCAAAAACAATCTAGATGCATTCCGCACATGTATTGACCGTGTTCAACGACCAATATGCAAAGGAGATAACCCCCTTTATGCCACACACACATTGAAGTCAAAAACGACAGTCATGATGCACGTTTTTGATAGCTTCCCTTTGCTGGAGTTACCAAAAATTGTGATTGACTCACTTGATAATGTTTTCTTAGGCTACTTATACATTTTTCTCAGTCCAACCATTCTCAAACTGTGGACAAAGTACTTAGCTGCTTTTTGGGATAAGATTGTTCAACCAATATTCAGGAAATTCTACTTAGCAAAGGAAGCGGGCCCATATGCAAACCACTTGGGTTGCGAAGTTTTACACACACTTTTCAGAGTATCAATGCCTCATCCAGAAAAGGAATTCAATGAAGCTCGAATACTATTCAACGATCCAATTAACTTGCCACAAATCAACCCACTTCCGTCAAGGTTTGTTCTCATCAAGTTTGACAAGATGATGCAGAACATGATCTCGTTATTCGAATTGGACACAATAAAATTTGAGCAGAAATTGGGCCTACTCAAATCCTTTTTAAATAAAATAAAATTGGTGGTAAAGAAGGAGCAAAGTCCATCAGTTACTACTTATGATCTCATCGATAACCTCCCGTTATTGTTAAGAAAGTTGTTGGGAACCCAAGCCGTGAGCTCAGAGGTTCTTGTAAGAGTCATTGTTGTAATGCATGATGTGTTTAGTCCATCTTTACTAATTAACTGTGACCTCGGATCTGAAAATTATGACAACAACCTCAATGTTTATTTGCCGATTGTCGAGAGTTCCAGCGCACTACCATTGGAAGGAAGGATGACAGTGATAAGGCTCATTTTGCAGTCTTTACCTCAGACTAAAGCATTGATATTAATCACAGATATTCTTGAGTTGCCCACAACAACGAACGATACGATCCAAATCATTATTGAACTATTGAGTAAGACAAATATTGTTGCAAACACAATTGATCTACAATTATATGCCATGATTTGCAAATGCATAAGTTGCAACTACGAAGTTTTTGTGAAGAAAATGATTCAAGCAATTGTATCCATTCCGAATTCTGAAGAGATTTGCAGATGCTTAACTTTGTTACATATCGATGAGTGGAAATCAAATGTCGCTGACCATGTGCTTTTATTGCTACGAAATGCACCTTCAAAGTCGATTCACCATTTTGTAGCAGGGATTATATCACGGCGTCTTGAGGCATCTTTGGTACAATCGTTGGCGTTTATGACAAAGAACGATTTTTCTAGTGAAATGTTTTTGCTCAGTGGAAATCTCTTTGATTTGATAGTCAAGGATAAAGCGAGTCTTTTTGAATGTTGTGTTTTATTGAAACAATATCTTAAATTCAAATGCCAGCAAGGGGGAAATGATTATTTGCTTATCGATGTCTTGGCTGCTGGATGCAGTAAGCATCTAGACATAGACATTACTTTCTTAGAGAAGTTGGTAGACTTCTCTCACTTACCCTTAAGCAGCAGGGAGGTGCAGTTGCAAAAAGCCAAATCTAGTACAGAAGTGCTTCTTGAAACCACTTCCCTGGATAGTCAAGATGAACATTCTCGTGGCGATATTGACATGATCGACAATGATAGCATGGACCAAAGTTCTTTAGGATTGATAACATCCCTGAGCCAAGAAGTTGCCGGTGATATACGAAGCGAGGATGCAGTGAACTTGGACAGGAATACGTTGAAGATGATTGTCAAAACAAACAATTCCCTCAGGGAGGGTAGGTCGAGAAGTAGCATGGCTATAGAAAATCTAATCGGAAAAGAAGAAGAAGTCATCACGAGCAAACAGTGTCAATCTGAGTCTAGAATACTGCCACATTTGAGGTTTCCCGAAAAGCTATCCAACGTTGCGAACAATGCTAATGGACAAATACACTCAGCAACATCAAATACTCAGGGAGTTTCCAATTACGACACAAGTGAAGAGCGAAGGTATAGTCAAGTCGACGAAAGTGTCCAAACGCCGCTGTTAAGTGCTATTGAATTAGTGAAGCTTCTTGCTGAGAAATCCAGCCAAGAATTGAACATGTTTAGTCCTCAACAAAAGTATGAATTGGAATCAGAGTTGTTGCGGTTTATGATTAAATTGCGTCAGTTGGAATAAACTCGTCCGATTTTCCCATCTGTCTTTTGATTTAATGTTACTTGATCGGTTGTTATATTTGGTGTGTATCATTGCACTAAGTTTCTGTAAAACTATACAATTCGTAAATATAGCCGCACTCGTCTGAGATTCTTCAAAATTAAATCAATCCTATTTTATATTCCATTTCACTATCGACGACAAAATCACATCAAGAGCTCACCTATTCAATTCGAAGCTTGTACTGTAACCTTACTTGGCTTTCTTCCTGCAATTGAGTGCAATGTCAATCATTCCGTACAACCCGAACAACGATGTTTTGTACCACAACCCTGACGATGGGGTTCTCATTCTTCATGATACTGAACAGAATTCAATTCAGTTGCTATCCACACTAGATGTAGGTAACAATGGATCCCGGTTCAATGCAAGGTCATCGTCAAGTAGGTTTGATAACAACGGGTTTCCTTCTTTCGCTGACGATGCTGATATTCGAAAGTGTCCAAGTTGTGGATTTACATGGAACGAGTTTGAGAGTAAGAATTCAAGACGAAGAAGTTCTGTGGGAGCACCTGCCATTTCCGACACAAGTAAGATTCATGAGTTCGCGAGAGCGTATCCCAAGCCTTATATGCGAACCGACTATTTCAAATTATTGGCTTCGATGTCCCATTCCGAGGAGGCAAAACAGAAAGCCAACACTAAAGGCATCCCTTCTGGAATCTTCAATCAAGGGTACTTCAGTCGATTTTTCAGAAAAGTTGGTCACAATCCGTTGGGATCTGGTGCTCGAGCACAAGTTTACAAGGTTGAGCATGTTTTCAATGATATCGCTTTGGGAACCTACGCTGTGAAGAGAATAAGTATTGGTGATAAATTTGAACATTTAGAGCAAGTCTTAAATGAAGTGTTGATACTATATGAGCTATCCGCAAAGAGTGCTGGAGAAAACAATTTGATTAGGTACAATCATGTGTGGTTGGAATTGGGAGAGTTGGAAGACCTGAGTTCGTTTTTTCTACACACTGGCTGTTCGGATCCAAGGGGTAGTGGAAAGGTTCCTTACATGTTTATATTACAACAGTATTGTGATGGAGGTCATCTCGAAGGAATCATTGAAAAGAATTTTCCAATCGAGGAAAGTATGAGCTATTCTGAAAAAGTTAAATTGGAGAAGAAGCGAAGAAAGCTTCAAAGGTTGGGAAAAGAGGATGACGAGAAGCCCAAATGGCTTACCATTTTTGAAATTTGGAAATTTTTTCACGACATCGCTAATGGAGTGAATTATTTGCACAAGAATGGTATCTTACATCGTGACTTGAAACCATCGAACTGTTTGGCTGAGGAGCAATACGCTGCCATTGATGTGCCAAAGTCATTTGAATCAATCGATCAATTTGAAGAAAAGATGTTCGAATTGCCGAAAATTCTAGTTTCTGATTTTGGTGAAGGTAAATTTACAGAAAAACACAAAAATACGAGGTCAAGGAAAGCAAGTAAGAGGGAAGGCAACACTGGTACTTTGGAATTCACAGCACCGGAGTTATGGCAATGTTCGAGTGATAGTAGACTCATTAATGAGTTTTCATACGACAGTGACATCTACTCTTTGGGCTTAATACTTTGTTATTTGTGCCTTGGCACCTTACCCTTTGCAGACTCACTCAGGGGCGAAACGGATCCAGAAGTCTGCAGAGAAATCATACAAGATTGGTACAAAACTCTCTCGCGCGAATCATTTGGATCTTGGTTTGAAGAGATTTTGCAGAAGCGAAAGAGAACCATGGATGGTTGCATGTCTGATTTTAGAGCCTTGATATATAAGATGATCAAGAGTGATTCTGGTGAAGAAATCACTAGAATAAACTCCAAGGAGGTTCTTGTGTGCTTGAATGAAATAAAGTGGAAATGGCTCATCAAATCACCTGAAGTTATTGGAGATGAGGCAAACAGGCGAAATTACTCGCTTTCGGCTGAGGAAAAGCTAACATTGTACCTGCCAAGGAAGACGAAGGCTCCATTTGCGAATGAAGATTTATTTGAGGTGGAAGAAGATGAAGACCTAGATTTCGAAAAGGAAAATGAGACTGATCATTTGAATTTGACAGAAGAGGAATTTGAGCCTCATCAAGCTACGTTGCTCCCTTATGATCATGTACGGAAAAGAAGTGGCTTTTCTCTAGGACGTCGTACAACGTTACCACTCTACAGTCTCGAGCTTTTGCTATTGGAGTATTTGTCACTATATTCACCTCACTTTTCTCAAGTTATCTTGAAGGTTGCCATATATGTCACAATCACATTGGATCTCGTTTTGGAAGAGTATAATGTCATAAGATCCAGTTTGTTTGTGTTGGTTTTTGTTTCCCTATGCATAGTCTTGGCATATTCCATGGGCTTTGAGCGTGAATAATTTACGGCAATAGAAATCTGTGTATTCGTATTTTACATATCGAAGCCTTTCAGTCTCCAATAATCTCTTTTGAAGTCTTTATCTACAACGGGCTTTCTTGGGAGCTTTGGCTTTTTCGGTTCAGTAGCAGCAGTAGTAGCAGGAGCAGCAGCAGCATCATCATCTCTTGTTTTCTCCTGAGCTTCTGGCGAAGATTCTAAACTCAAATATGACTCCACTAATTTTTTCGTATCCTTAGCCTTGTTCGTGATTGGTGTTTGCTTTGAAACAAGGGTGGGTTTCGTGGGTAAGGGAGTGTACTCTTCTTCACTCTCCACTGTCATATCTGAAAAGTAATACTTGTCATTTCCTTCCAACCCATCACTTTCTAAATCCTGTTCCGTGTTCGGGTGTTCTTCATGATGAATAAGAGCATCATTCCTCACCAAATGCCTCTCATCAACAAAATTTCTCTCCTTTCCTTTGTATTTGATGATATCCCCAAGAATCAGTTTGCCCAACCTCTCTCTATACGGTGCAGCATTTAGTTCATAGCACTTGGCAACAAGAAGCTGATATGCACCACCAAAAGCCTTTTTCAAATCCCTGAGATTATACGATGACCGAGTAATATTGTTACTAGAATCAGCAGGATCTTGAACCACAATCGAAAAAGTATTTCTTGCGGTACTCAAAATGGGATGTCTCCCTTTCAACAAGTAACGCGGCAACTGAGTTTCTGGGTCAATCGATATAATGAGGTTGTCATAGGAAAAATTGCGCCCGTATAGCTCAAAAAATTCAATAAGTAGCACACCTAAATTATCTGGAGCATCCATGGTATTTGTTGAAATTTTTGGGTGCAATTGCATAAAGTGATAGCACATTATGATGGTTGCATACCCCCCAAGACCACCAACATGAACATTGTTAAGTTTTCTCGATCTTAGAAATTGCTTGACAACCAAAACTAGTTCGCGCAACCCTGGAGTAGCAAGTAGCCATTTTCTTATCCGTCGAGCAGCGTCCAAACCATTCGTGCGTTCGAACGATATATCAACAGGTAAATTGGAATCAGGGTCAACAAATTTGATAATTGGAACCTTGGCATTTGCAATGACCTCCACGTTTTTGGCTAAGTTCTTAACCCTGAGAAAAGACGAGAGTTGATAGAGCCTCGACCTGTTTTCGTAGTCACCGGTGCTAGATATGACCACCATATCTATATCAGATCCTGGTAGATATAAATCTGTTGCACACGAACCAAAAACATGAGCCTCCGTCCCTGGCCAGAAGGAGGATATTTCCTTTTTTAGTGTATTAATGACGTTATTCCGTGTGATAATCTCGGCTTTTGAAGGTGAGATGTATCTAACAAAATCCTTCATTTCCATTGTGAGCCAATCGGCAATCTCCTTTTGTGTGGAATGGTCGTGATCCTTTATCCAAGGATATGATGAATTTGCTTCTGCCAGTAGCTCGTTTGTATTCTGCGAGTCATGCTCTTCATCGTGTTCATCGTCCTCGTCTGAGGACAGAAAGCCAAATTGGATAAAATCTTGATTGGTTGTCAACTCATTACTCTCTTGGTTTTCATGGCTGCTTTCAGTCAGATCTTTTATACTTTCGTTACTATCGCTGTCCCCACTGTTCTTCTCAGCATCACTGTCAACCAAGATCAACTCCTTCTCAGGTGATTGGCTCTTCCTGCTGTAGTCAAAAATGTAATCTGAATCCGAGTCATCATCCAGGTGAGGAAGCTTGATGAAGTTATTTTCGTGTTTTGGGCTTGTGGTGGCTGCAACGACATTGTTAAGCTTCTTCTGCCTCTTTTGGTCTCCTTTGCGGTCACTCCTTTCTCTTTGACGCTTGTTGCCCATGCTTTGGATCACACAATGCTTCTACATGTTGTGCTTCGGAAAAATCGATCAAAAGATGGCCTCAAAGATGGTAGCACGCTCTGCAAGTAAATGCCCATGAGAGAACAAGCGCATGGGCAAAAAGGTAGAGAGAGATACGAAACAAAGTCATATATACTGTATCACAAACGATTTCTATTCATGTATGCATTGATTACATGAGTGTCATACCCCTTTCCAATCATGCGCTCAACAACAACTTGACATCTCTCTGGAGGAAAGCAAATTCCTCATGCCATTGTCATCGCCCTGGTTCTCAGAGTACTGTCGTATGTATTCGTCACTTATACTGTCCACTATTTTTGTGAATAGCTGTGCTATACCGTCGTTAAGTTTAGAACTCGTCTCGTCATACGAAGCAATGACATTGTGTTTTGCCATGCACCCTCGTACCGCGGCATCCAAATCTGCCTTGTTACCTTTGAATAGATCTGCCTTTGTTCCAACAAGGCGTACCTCTACACCGTTTTCTGCCGAAGAAGAATTATTTAGTTCTAACTGCTGAATCCAAAACTCAGCTGTCTCCAACGTTGATTCCACATTGCTCATGTCGAAGCAAACCAACGCTGTCTTTGCATTCCGATAATACATTGGAGTGAGAGATCTATACCTCTCTTGACCTGCAGTATCCCATATTTCAAGATTGATCTTCCTATCTGGTTTATCGGGTGTGCTGTAGACTTTAGTCGTGAACGCCGCTCCAATAGTATTCGATGTTCGAGTATCGAAACGATTCGATGTGAATCTGTGAACTAGGGAAGTTTTTCCCACTGATGATTCACCAAGGACTACCACCTTATAAGAAGGATATTGTTTATTTTCTGACATTTGGGTAAATCAATGTTTCTCTAAAGTTGATGGATTATTATTTTAGTGTGGAGACGGAGATTATGCATATATCGAGCAAAAGTCTTCAATAATCGATGATATGTGAGTCCTTATAGCTAAAAACAATTGCGTTATAATGCAAACGGTGTTTACTCTTTGTCAGTGCTGGTAGAAATACTAGTGTAAACAGCAATGAAACTTTATTTCGTATTTCTATCCGAGTTTGCACGTGCCGTGTGTCAAGAAAATGTAAGTGACAAATGCGCTTCTTAGGTTCATCTCATTCTAACGTGTAATCATCTGCCATTTTTTATTGCCACTGAAGAAGCACACCTCGCTTGTATTACATTTCAAACAATTTAATTTGATCCAAAATAGCTAACAAAAGTCGCCCAAAGAAGGTTAGAGCTCCTTACAAGAGCTACAAATCGAGCTCCATTCTGGCAAAAGCTGATGATGATGAAGAGAAAGAAACAACAGTACATGCCACCAATACGAATAAGTTCAGGAATGGAATCGACGTTCGATCTATATACCATATACCAGGTACAAACCCAATTAAGGGAAAGGTTTGGCCCTTGAGTAAATTTGAAAAGATTGATGTGTTGCATTGTGCAATCAATGGCCAGAACTTAGACTACGCTGGCGTACAAGATCAAGAGCAACAAGCAAAGATGATGTCGTTTCCCTTAGAGATCTTCTATAGAATCTTTCAGATCCTTGATTCATGGGGCATGTTGCACCCTAAGTTTATGAGAGTTTGCAAATGCTTTTACTTGATGATCTTGCCAATACTTTATCAAACACCGCATTTAAGAGCTACAAACTTTTTCAATTTTGTGGAGACATTGTCAAATAACAAATCACTTGGAAATTTTATACAAACGCTCGATTTGGCTTATGTGATCCAGTCTGGGAAAAATGCGTTTGTTGCTCGGTTATTGAAACAGTCAAGAAAGAATTTGGAAACCTTTGTTGCGCCACAAACCAGTTTTGGTTTAGCACCTTTGATAGCTTTAAAAAACTGTCAAAACTTGAAGGTTTTGGATTTGAGGTTAGTCTCAGAGACTGTGAACTTGGCACAGCTTTTCCATTCGATTGAGAATTTGTCCCACTTGACCCATTTGTCTTTCCCTAGGTCGTCTATAGAGATTAGTGACTACGAAAACATTTCATGGCCACCGCATCTTACATTCTTGCGACTATCGGGTGGAATCAGCGACGACTTTTTATACCATTCAAAATTTCCTACACTGATAACCAACATGGAACTTGCACATTGCCCTGCCATATCAGATTTAGGTTTGAAGCAAGTGCTTTATCGAATTGGTCCGCAATTAATAACTTTAAAGGTACAATACCCAATGCCGGCATTGAAACAGAATACGCTTGATGAGGTGTTTTTCTTTTGTCCAAACCTTCGCGTGCTTGAAATTAGTGTTGATTATGTTTCTTCACTGTTTTTCGATGAACAATACTTGGGATATTTGGATTTTCTAAGACCATTGAGAACATTGTACATTAACAGCAGCGGGATGCTAGGTACTCTGACAAGACTTGATCCCATGGACTTGGCGGTGGCTCTTGATGATGGTAGATTGCCTTTGTTGAAGAATATTCAGTGTACGGCTAAGCTTGGATGGGACCCGAAGTCTGATGCTGTCGAATTCATTGTGAATAAATTAGATGAGAGAAAAGGCGGGTTGTATATAGGATACTAAATGGTGTTAGATGATGTGTAGAATTACTTATATTATGTACTACCTTGGTTTGCAAGAGAGATTCAAGTGAAGTGAACATGGGTGCACAATGCCCGCAAGACTTCTCTGGAAGGAGTAGGTGACGTGAAAACGCATCAACGGGGATTCGGCTTTATCTCATTGCAGTGGCGCAAATTGCTCGTGTCAACAAAGTGTGCTTTATGTGTTGTACAGCTTGATAAACAAAACCGCGAACAAATTAGCTTCGCTTTCTCTAAACACCATTTATCCATGACTTTACAGATATTCCTACCTTCAACCGAGATCCACAACGAAACCTTGCATGAGGACTTGAAACGTACTGAAGCAAGGCGTGAAGTCTACTTTTACGAGAGTATAGAAGGATACATCGTCTGCAATGAAGAGAAGCGAAAATCAGATGTTATAGCCTTACATGCCAGCGTCCACACGCAAGAATCAAATAGAGATGCGAAATACGAATCAAACTTTGCTGAGCAAGATATTAGTACCAGCTTAACGTTAGACCTGGCTAATGTTGTATTTCATAGCAAAGAGATAACAGTTTGGAAGTTTAATCTCCCAGCCGTTCAACCACCAAACAAACGAGTTTCTGGGCCAAACCTACAACTTTCTTGTCGATTTATCGAGCACGCTGAACCAGGACTGGTACAAAATGAAGCTTTTGGTGATATAGTGTTGCCAGACTATAAACCATATACACAAGATATTGACCACCTGGATACTTTAGCGCCCGGTGATTCAAAAATCACCCACAATGAAACGGAGACCAACGGAAACAATGCTGTAAACGAAAACACTGGTCCCACAGCAGAGCTAAACATTCCAATAGTTATGGCTCTAGTCATAAAAATGAAATCGACTAAACCTGCTGGAAGGAACGGCATGTTATTGGTTGCTTTAACTATCGAGCGTTCAGAGGAAATGGCTGCAGCCCGTAAAAGAGTGGGAGATAAATTGTACTTCAATATCGAGTCCTTTGACCTAAGTTTGGATAGCTGTGCAGCCACCCCAATGAATGAGCAATTCCCATTGCGTATGGCATTCGACGACTCGGTAAATATTGTATACAAATTGGACAACAATGAGCAAATTGGAAAAGAGTCCACAAAGCAGGTATCCATAACAATGAATTCGACTGTTCAACGGAATGCAGACGGTGTCTATAAAGATGTAAGTGACCCCATTCGAACTAATTGGAGACCTTGCTTGGACCTTGGTTTGATTGCCCCACCAATCAATAACGCATTGAAGACTAATAACAATACCCCACACCTTCAGTCACAAATGAGTAATTCAGTTAATGGTTCAGGCAATCGGCAAAGGGCCGCGTTGAATACTCTATACAAAATGGAGAGTCCTACATTTTCAAGTTTAAATACAAATTCAGTCATTTCTAACGCAAAAAGAGCTAAACTGTTTGTGGCTAGAGAGGCTTCATCAGTAACGGTAAATCTATCCACCAATATCAATTCATCGTTGGCAGGTTTGAGACTTACATTTATAGGAAGATTGGACATGAAACAGGGCGTGGCGACGAAGTGGAAAATGCAGGCTATTAACAACTCAGTCAATAGATTGAATTTATCATTGCTTGTTCAAAATCCGATAAATTTCAATCCCATATACAGCAACGCCGCCCCGAACAACAACTTTTCATCATCAAACTTGCTCAACAACGGTAGCGCTCAAAAGGGCCAGGATATCATAATCTACAACAAGGCACAGCTCTACTCATTGTACAATACATTAAAAGTCAATGCTGACGCGAATGGAGTGGTAATAATGAATAATGATGTTAGAATTGGACCTTTGGATCCACAGACCCTGTTTGAAACAACCTTGACTTTGGTTGGTAATACCAAAGGTATCTTTAGTTTGGATGGATTGAAAATATTTGACGTTGCAACCTGTGACGGATTAGATTTTGGTAAACTTATAGAGGTTTTTGTAGTTTAATTAAAGTTGGACATTTATATAATCGCATAGAAGTATTCTTGTTGAACTCAAAGCTCTGATTGTTGACATAATAGAGGAAGCTTTTTCACTTTGCTCTGCTCTGAGTCGTTGGTATTTTCAGTCAACAAATTGGTGGTGGTAGTGTGGAGGCTCGAGTTACACAAAGTCGCCTAATTTTTCACCTTAATTTTGTAACCTGAAACTTATTGATGCCACTTGGCTCTACAATTAAAATACAACCACTCAATTAAACGGCACATAATTTTGTTAACTATATATGTATACATCTTTTCTTATTGGCATTGTTGCATACATCATTTACAAAATCACCATCACCATGTCAACCAATTTCGACAAAATTGTTAACGAACAACATTACCCTCAATGGAACCAAACACCACAAGAAGTGTTGCAACTTGCCAATGATCTCGCAGCAAAGGAGAAAAGCTTGTTTGATTCCATAGCATCAGTGGAAGATCCAACTATCGAGAATGTGTTGAATCCATTTACCAGGTTCCATAATGAAGCTGAATTTCCAACAAATCAAGTCCTGTTTTACCAACACGTTTCCGCTGACAAAGCTTTGCGTGATGCGTCAACCGAAGCCGAGCAAATTCTCGACCAAAGCTCAATAGAACAATGGTCAAGAACTGACGTTTACTCCGTGCTCAAATCTTTGAAGGAAAAGAACCTTCAATTGGATCCCGAAAGCGAACGGTTTTTGAATAAAACAGTGTTGGAGTTTGAGCGTAACGGATTGGCACTTCCATATGAACAAAGGGAAAAAGTCAAGAAATTGCAAGTTGAATTGAGTGATTTGAAAGTACAGTTTGCCAAAAATTTGGGAGAGGATACCGGTTGTGTATACTTTACAAAAGAAGAATTGGAAGGTGTACCTGAGGTGATTTTAAAACAATATGAGGAAGTTAAGCAAGACGGACAACCACCAAAATTCAAAGTGACATTTAAATATCCTGACATTATTCCATTGTTTCAACATGCATCAATTGGTCAAACCAGAAAGACTGCAAATATTGCATTTGGGAACAGGTCTTCTGAGAATGAGGCACTTTTGACAAAGATTATCAAGATTAGATTTCAAATCGCAAAAGAATTGGGATATGACTCATATGCAGATTATGCATTGGAAGTGAAGTTGGCAAAGAAGAAGCATACTGTCTTGGATTTCTTGAATGACTTAAGGACTAAGTTAACGCCTGTGGCTGAGTCTGAACTACAAGTTTTGAAGGATTTAAAGAACAAGGATTTAAAAGCACGTAATTTGCCAGTTGAAGATGAATTTTATTCATGGGATTTTGCTTATTATAACGAAAGGTTGTTGGAAGAAAAGTATCAAGTTGATAGTTTGAAAATATCCGAGTATTTTCCTTTGCAAAGTACCATCAAGAAAATGTTGGGATTCTATGAAACCATTATGGATGTGAAATTTGTCAAACTTGATCCCAAACCGGAGGAAGTTTGGCATGAGGACGTGGAAATGTATGCCGTGTTTAAAAATATCAAGTTCGGAACCTTGGAGTACGTTGGGGTTATATACTTTGACTTACATCCAAGAGATGGGAAATATGGACACGCGGCTAATTTTGGTATAGGTCCAGGGTACGTCAATTCAAACGGCACTCGCAAAAACCCTGAGACTGTGTTGGTTTGTAACTTTACAAAACCAACAAAGACTAGGCCATCATTGTTAAAACATGACGAAGTTGTTACATTTTTCCATGAGTTGGGCCACGGTATCCATAATATGTTGTCTCAGACAAAGTATGCAAAGTTCCATGGAACGAATGTGGAGCGTGATTTTGTTGAAGCGCCTTCCCAAATGTTGGAGTATTGGGTTTGGTCAAAGAACGAGCTCAAGCTGTTATCATCTCATTATGAGACAGGCGAGCCGATTAGTGATGATTTGATTGATCTGTTAATCAAAACCAAACACGTTAATACCGGCTTATCCAACTTGCGCCAATTGTTTTTTGGATTATTTGACATGTCACTTCATACTATCGAAAGCGAAGACCAGATTGACAAATTGAATCTATTCGACACTTGGAATACTTTGAGAAGAGAAATCACATTACTTCCTGATGGAAACAATCCCACAAAGGGATACTGCTCATTTGGCCACATTGCTGGAGGATATGAGAGTGGTTATTATGGGTATTTGTACTCGCAAGTTTTTGCTGCTGATATTTACTACACCCTTTTCAAAGAGGATCCAATGAATACGGAAAACGGTATTAGATACAGAGACATTATTTTGAAGCGAGGTGGTTCAAGAGAAATTATGGACAACTTGGAAGAAGTTTTGGGAAGAAAGCCCAACTCTGAGGCGTTCTTGGCTGAAATATTCGGCAAAAAGTCTCATTTATAGAATTCTATCTAGGTTTCTATATACACTTTACAACTATGATTCAAAAACTTCAAGTTTGGAAGTTCCTTCATCCCATGAAACTTCCGAGTAGGTGATTTCCTTGATGGCATCAATTACGTCTTTGACCGAGCCTCTAACCTGTTTTGTTGAATCTCTTTCTCTCAAAGTGACTGATTCGTCTTTTACTGATTCGAAATCAATGGTGATACCAAAAGGAGTACCCAACTCATCATTTCTGGCATACCTCTTCCCAATTGATGCAGAAGAGTCATCAACCTTGAATGGGATTTTTTCCTTTCTCAAAACATTTGAAACTTTCTTTACAATCGGTTGAAGTTCGACACTGTTAGATAATGGCACCAATAACACCTTGGTTGGTGCAACAATTGGTGGAAGAGACAACACACCTCTTTCAGCATCGTCACCTCTGGCCCAAAATTGATGTTCAAAAATTGAGTAAAGTATACGACCGATACCAAAGGAGGGTTCAATAACGTTGGGAATGTACTCTCTAATATGTTCGGTTCTCTTTACCTTTTCGATGCTAATAAGATCCGAATCCAACTCAATATTTCCTTCAATACCCTTGATTTGAACGTTAATTTTACCGTCCTTTTTCAACTCTTTACCCAAGTCTTCTAATTCACATTGAGTCCTTGAAACAAGCCACTTTTCAACAACACCAGCATCTTTTCTAAACCTTGGTCCAAACTTTTTCTTTGCGATTTCAATCTCAAATTTTTCAACAACCCGTGGTTCAGCCAATGGTTGCCTAACAACAAGTTTCTCGCCAGTTCTTGCTGCATGAACAGATAAATCGTAGGCTGATCTATCGGCACAACCGACACACTCAATCCATCCATAGGAAGTTTCCAATTCGGCATCCCAGCAGTCAGATGCGTAGTGAGCCATTTCGTTTGACATGTGCTGTCTAAATCTCAATCTAGAAGGGTCGGTACCAATTTTGGTCAAAAACAAATAGATTCTAGCAATGAAATAACCCAATGTTTCATTGTCAACCATACCAGAACCGACTGCCTCTCCAATAGTCTTTTCTATAAGTTCATTTGAACCAGATTCTTGAACTCCTTTGGGCAAAAATTTCAATTTTAAGTCCTTTACTGCGTCAAATTTCGCATGGGACTTATCTTCAGGATCAACAAAGTGTTCGATTTCTGCCATCAAAAATTCACGAACTCTCAACAACCCAGCTCTTGGTGCGATTTCATTACGGAAAGACTTTCCAATAGAGGCAGAGGCGAATGGCATCTTGTCGTTGTTGAACTCCAACAACTTACTGAAATTTAAAAATTGACCTTGCGCAGTCTCTGGTCTCAAATATGCTTTCAAATTTCCAGATGGCCCAATTGCAGTATCGAACATCAAATTAAATTCAACTGGTGGTTCCAATTTACCTCCAGTTCCGGGATTGGTAATTTCAAACTTTGTAATCAACTCCCCCAATTCTGGACCAGAATATCCATCAATTTGAGCAAGAACGTTTTCGTACTCCTCGACAACTTTATCATCCAATTTAACGTGTTTGATTTCCTTAACCTTCTTCTTTCTCTTCTTTTTGTTCTCATCATCCTCTTCCTCATCCTTGATGTTCTCTCCTCTTGCTAATTTGTCTCCCTTTAATCTTGATTCCAATACCTCCTCAACCAAATGATCCGCTCTGAAAATTTCTCCACTTTTCAAATCCTTACACATCCAATCAGAGAATCTGTCCACATGACCGGAGGTCTTGAAAACTTCATACGGTGTCAACATTGTTGCTTCCACTTCCAACATGTCCTCCTCCAAAATGAAATGTTTTCTCCAAGCATCAATTATATTATTTTGGAAAGCACACCCTGGTGGACCGAAATCGAACAATCCTGCAACACCACCATAAATTTCAAATGAAGGTGCGTAAAAAAATCTTCTTTTCAATAGCTGTTCCAACGATTCCCTTGAAAAGGGGACATTTGTTTCCTTTGCACCCGCCATTCTCGACACTCTTGATAAGTTTCTGATAAAATTGAAGGCTCTAATTTTGACCAGTGTTAGGTTTGCTATGACTAACCAAAATGTGGCCGGACTTTCGATTTTTTTTTTTTTTCAGCCCATTTTTTCCACTCTGGCATTAGATTTTAATGCAACTTTGCACGACATAGAACGTGAGATTTATTGGTGATACTTTACTCGATTTGGCCATGTGTTGCTATGCAATGTTGATAGCTGGCTATGAAATTCTTAGTGAATAGACGTAGGTCAATTTCATCCTATTTAAGAGATACAGATGCCATTATCTTTTCAAATGGATCACATTGTATGTGTACTTCTTGGTCCACGGACGGAAAGAAAAAAAAAAAGCTAGGTGAAAAATTTCAGAAACCACATCAAAGTCTTCTTCAATCAATATTCTTTAACAACCATGCCTATGCGTTTGAGAGCTGAAAAGCGTATGAGAAAGTTGCTTCTCGAGCAACTCAAGGAACGTCAACAACATGGTGCCAGGATTGCACAGGGACATAAGACTAAAGATGACTTAATAAAGTTAAATTTGGGTCCGCAAGTGTTTGTTTTCAAAAATTTATTCAGTGGTCAGATATTGTATTCCCAGGTACCTGCTTACCATCAAGAACAAATAGATGCACAATTTCTCAATCCAAATTGGCAAAATAGAAAACCTTCCAGAAGACAAGATTTATGGAAGATAATGTGTGTTGCAAATTTTGACAATTACGAATATGCAACTGCAGCGTACCAAGGATTGCTAGATCTCAGAAAGGCAAGGGACATATCTCAAAAGAAAAAATCCAACGAGTTACGGAAGAAGAACGATGATGGTAACGTGTGGTTTTCAGGACAGTATAGACCTACGTATTCACAAGAAGCCGTAGCGGACTTGGCCCATGTAATTGATGAGTTTGAATTGGAAAAGACAAAATTATTTTGGGAAAATGAATGGAGAAGAGGAGAAGATAAACATTGGAGAGTCGACTTGGTTGAGCATGACAAATTGCCCGTGTTCAATCTCAAGCATCAAACGGTATTGTTGGATGTTATGAGATCCAAAGCAGTTGAGGCGTTTGCTCAAGAAAGGGCGAAACAAGCAAAGCTTGGAAGCGAACAAGATTCGGACGCTGTATTTGCTTGAGGGAAAGGGAATAGCGTGTAAATAGATTGGTAATTCATCAATGTAGGAGGAATTTGTTGTAAACGATTACTTATTACTACTTTAGGGCATGTCACGTGAGTCGGTTTAACTTTCCCGCTCAGTGTATCGGATATTTCAAATTGTGGCATCACTCGAAGAAAAAGTGTGTCAAACATATCCGATCAAAGAGTATGATTATGAGACACTCAATCCTCACGCTTTGCGCGATGCTCCTTCGTAAGTTTAATGACTCAATACACTCACACATACACACACTTCGATTTAAAAAAAAATTGTGTACGTATGCATCTTTTGATTCGTAAAAGCATCATCGGGCCACAATTTTTTATTTTTCTTTTTTAATGACCGCCACACTTTGAGAAAAATTGAAATTCCACATTACGGACGGCCGCTCTTGAAGCAAAAAGAGAAAAAAATAGAATAGAATGGGAAAATTTTTGTCAGCTTCAAAGCACAGCAAATAAATCTGGACTCATCGTTCATATAACGCAATGGATTTCTGTTACAACAAGCTGATGGGGAACGGTGCTGTTGCTAGTAAGTTCAAATTAACGAATATGGTTCAGTTGAACCAATCGAACGTGAGGACACCTATTGCTCCAAAGAGGAGTTTGGAGGAGGCTGAGAGCTCCACGATTTCACAAAGTACGAATGAAAGCAGCACTAAAGATACTGAATCCCCATTGAAAAGCATGGAAAACCCCTTAACTCATCACCCCAGTAATTGCAATCGTTGCTACAGGTTGAAAAAGAAATGTTCGAGAACTTTTCCCAAATGTTCCCATTGTGAAAGGACAGGCTCAGAGTGCGAGTACGTTGATAGGACCAAAAAGAGAAAGAAACCGGCGGAAAAATCAGGGCAGGTGAGCAAGTCAGATGGCCAATTAATCCATATTGCTAGTGCGGAATCAACGCAAGCCGGAGTGGTTGCTCATAAATTGATATCAGTGTCTTCCTTGCTCGTGCCTGATCAAAGTGATGACCAAGTAAAGAATAGAGAAAAATCCAAGCATAGAAAGATAGCAACGGCCGCATTAGCATCTTCTGCTCGTCGAGCACAAGATAAGGAAAAGCAACACGAAGAGAAAATAAACTACAAATCCACTCAACAACCAACGCTTTCCAATATTCAAGAAGAGTTTATCACCATGAAGGAAATTAAAGAGGAAAACTTGCCCTTGATTTTTGCGCTCAATTATTTCAACAACTTTGGTCACAAGTACCCGTTTATCAACAAATATTTGTTTCTCGAGAAGTTGAAAAAGATTGACTTTGCCAAGGATTCGATTGTAAATTTGGACGTATACTTACTTTTGAGCATTGGATGCATTTTGTATGATGCTAAGACTCAATCTTCCCACTATTCGGAATACTTTAAAACAAAGAGCATATACAGTATCATAGATGTTTTGGACTTGTCATTTGCATCCTATAACGAAGAAAGCATGCATCTTTTGTTATTGTTGTCAATATATGGTTTAACAACATTAAACAATGAGATGGTATGGAACTTGATGGGATTGTTGAATAGAGCAATTTTGAAGTTTGATTTGTTCAAGAAGCTCGACAATGTCCTGATTGAGCGGGTATTTTGGACAGTGCACAATTTGGATAAGGAAATTAGTCTTGTTGCCATCAAACCATCGCAATTCCCAAAATACACCTACTTATCAAAACAAGATATAGATAACACCTTTTACGAGGAAGAGAATTTGTCCCTTGTGAAACACTACATTGCTCTTGGCAAAATTCAGGACTCTATAGTTGATGCTGTTTTATCCCACTCAAACGAAAATCTCAGACAAATTTCTCGTGATTTAGGGTCATGGGTCTCAAGTTTCACCAAAGACATTAGCTTGAAATATGTTTCACAGCCCAATTTGCAGGAGCTTATACCTTGGGCTAACATACAAAGTTACTTCTTACAAACAGTCATGGACCAAGTCTCCACAACCAAGAGTTTTCAATTCCCATCTAACTTCATTTTCCACTCTTTTACATCGTTGATATCCGCATCTGACAAATCAATGACAGCAAATAATAAACACAACACTAAACTTGCAATAGTTTCGTCTGGCATCTGGTATGCTCAGCTTTTTGACGTTCTAAATTACAGCACTGATTCGTTGGTTCATTTCTTGAAATCTGATAGGGCGGATGCCGGCTCTAGGGTAAAAGAGTTTAATGAGTTTCTACAGCAGGATTTGAATTTGTTAAAATATATAAGAGGGTTTAGATCATTGCTTCATCTAGAAGGTTATCAGAAATTGTCGACAAAGATCAACGAAACGATTGAGGTCTTGGAACAGTTGAGCATTGTCTTGCTAGGGTTTGAGGAAGATGGAGATAATCCGAAAGTGTTGAGTATTCTTCAAGAAGTCAAACAAAAGGTTGGACATTCTCTATAGATTGTATTTTAATATATGTTTTATGAGTAATTGAATCAGCTAAAGATTAGTTTTGTGTTTACATTCTATCTGCTTGTCTTTAGAAGAGAGGGACAAAACTTCGAAACAATGATATGAAAACATTGGAAACTTTACAACACCTTACTGTACAAGGACATTGTGTTTGTACAATCACTTTAGCCGGCGTTTTTCACACCTTTCAGTTGTCGCCACATCAATAATGCCATTCAATGCCATAACAAAACGTTTATTTTCTAGTACAACGAAAAGAGCTCAAATCATAGCGTCACAGATAAAATCGAATGAGGTGAATGCAGACAAAATTCTCCAGCGCAAATATCGAATTATTGATCACGAATATGATTGTGTTGTTGTTGGCGCTGGTGGAGCGGGGCTACGAGCGGCTTTTGGTTTAGCAGAGGCTGGATTCAAAACTGCTTGTGTGTCAAAATTGTTTCCCACCAGATCGCACACAGTTGCTGCACAAGGTGGTATAAATGCAGCTTTAGGAAACATGCACCCTGATGATTGGCATTGGCACATGTATGACACAGTTAAGGGGTCAGATTGGTTGGGTGATCAAGATGCTATTCATTATATGACAAGAGAAGCACCGGCCTCTATATACGAATTGGAACATTATGGAGTACCATTTTCAAGAAATGACAAAGGTAGGATCTATCAAAGAGCATTTGGTGGCCAGACTAAAGAATACGGCAAAGGTGGCCAGGCTTATAGGACATGTGCAGTGGCAGATCGTACTGGACATGCGTTGTTGCATACTTTGTATGGCCAATCATTAAATCATGATTGTCACTTTTTTATTGAATTTTTTGCAATGGATTTGTTGATGCAAGATGGTGAGTGTGTGGGTGTAATTGCTTACAATGAAGAGGATGGTACTTTACATCGATTCAGAGCACATAAAACGATTATAGCAACTGGTGGGTACGGTAGAGCTTACTTTTCATGCACCTCTGCTCACACCTGTACGGGTGATGGATATGCAATGGTTTCCAGAGCTGGTTTGCCATTAGAAGATTTGGAGTTTATTCAATTCCACCCTTCTGGTATCTACGGATCCGGTTGTCTTATCACTGAAGGTGCAAGAGGTGAAGGTGGATTTTTGATCAACTCCGAAGGTGAGCGATTTATGGAGCGTTATGCTCCCTCAGCCAAAGATTTGGCGTGTAGGGATGTCGTTTCTAGAGCCATCACCATGGAGATCAATGAAGGTAGAGGTGTAGGGCCAGAGAAGGATCACATGTACTTGCAATTGTCACACATTCCAGCTGCTGTTTTAAAAGAACGATTGCCAGGTATTTCAGAAACTGCACACATTTTTGCTGGTGTCGATGTCACAAAAGAACCTATTCCTATCTTGCCCACAGTTCATTACAACATGGGAGGTATCCCCACCAATTGGAAAGGTGAAGTTATCACCAAGGATGCTGATGGGAAGGATAAAGTTGTTCCAGGGTTATTGGCTTGTGGGGAAGCAGCGTGTGCATCAGTGCATGGTGCCAACAGGCTCGGTGCAAACTCGTTATTGGATTTGGTTGTATTTGGTAGAGCAGTTTCGCACACAATAAGAGACCAATTGACACCTAATACTCCATTGAAACCAATGGATGCTACTTTGGGTAAAGAATCGATTGAAAATTTACACAATTTGCGTACTGCTAATGGTTCGAAATCGACAGCAGAACTCAGATTGGATATGCAGAAGACAATGCAAAGAGGTTGTGCCGTGTTTAGAACACAAGACACTTTGGACACTTGTGTGAAACACATCAATGAGGTTGACAAAAATTTTGTCAATGTGAAAACCACTGATCGTTCAATGGTCTGGAATAGTGATATGGTAGAAACGTTGGAATTGCAAAATTTGCTTACATGTGCCACCCAAACAGCTGCTGCAGCTGCAGCTAGAAAAGAGTCAAGAGGCGCCCATGCTAGGGAAGATTTCCCGGAAAGAGACGATTTGAACTGGTGGAAACACACATTGACTTGGCAGCTGGGGTGTGGATCGGATGTTAAAATTGACTACAGAGATGTCGTTAAGCATACATTGGATGAAGCTGAATGTAAATCGGTGCCACCAACTGTCAGAGCTTATTAGGAACACTTGTACATAGAATATGCGCTACCATTGTGAATTTTTTACGGGACGAAAAAGAAAAAGTATATTCAACACAGAGAGATTTATTTAATCGCCACTGAATAGTAAAACTCAATTTCTTTCTCTCAAATTTCACACAAACAAACATGCCACCAAAAGCCGATTGGGACAAATACGTTGCTCCGGCAGAGGATGAGGAAAAGGAGCAAGAAAAGATTGTGCCATTGTCAGAAAGCGATATTCAAGTTTTAAAGACGTATGGTGCAGCTCCATATGCATCGACCATTAAGCAGATTGAAAAAGACTTGAAAGATGTCGAAGAGAGAATAAAGGAAAACATAGGTATAAAAGAAAGTGATACAGGATTAGCTCCGACACATCTTTGGGATGTCTTGGGTGATAAACAGCGAATGCAAGAGGAGCAGTCTTTACAAGTTGCCAGATGTACCAAAATTATAGAGCCCGTGCAACAAGTGGTAACCACACCGGGATTGCAGAATGCCGATACCAGATCCAAATATGTCATAAATATCAAGCAGATTGCCAAATTTGTTGTTGGATTGGGAGAAAGGGTATCACCAACCGATATTGAAGAAGGAATGAGGGTTGGTGTTGATAGACACAAGTATGAGATTCAATTGCCACTACCACCAAGAATTGATCCCTCAGTAACAATGATGACAGTGGAAGAGAAGCCAGATGTGACGTATAGCGACGTTGGTGGATGTAAAGAACAAATTGAAAAATTGAGAGAGGTTGTTGAGTTGCCATTGTTGAGTCCGGAACGATTTGTCAAGTTGGGAATCGATCCGCCAAAGGGTATTTTGTTATATGGACCACCAGGTACTGGTAAAACCTTGTGTGCTAGAGCAGTAGCTAACAGAACCGATGCTACATTTATTAGAGTCATTGGGTCTGAGTTGGTACAAAAATATGTTGGTGAAGGTGCTAGAATGGTTAGAGAATTATTTGAAATGGCCAGGACTAAGAAAGCATGCATTATATTTTTTGACGAGGTTGATGCAATTGGAGGTGCTAGATTCGATGATGGTGCCGGTGGTGATAACGAAGTGCAAAGAACAATGTTGGAATTGATTACCCAATTGGATGGGTTTGATCCAAGAGGTAACATCAAGGTTATGTTTGCCACCAATAGACCAAACACTTTGGATCCTGCATTATTGAGACCAGGAAGAATAGATCGTAAAGTTGAGTTTTCGTTACCAGACTTGGAAGGACGTGCCAACATTTTCCGAATTCACTCGAAAACAATGAGTTGTGAAAAAGATATTAGATGGGAACTAATATCAAGATTATGTCCTAATGCTACAGGTGCGGAATTAAGATCTGTTTGTACTGAAGCTGGTATGTTTGCCATTAGATCGAGAAGAAAAGTTGCTAATGAAAAGGATTTCTTAAAGGCAGTTGACAAGGTTATCAAGGGTAACTTGAAATTTAGTTCAACTAGTGAGTACATGCAATATAATTAGTATTGATTACAATGGGGGCATTACAAGGAAAAAACACAAATGTGTCTTCTTACTTTACTCTATTTCCCTAATCCCACCATGAAACACATCCAAGACCCGAGAGTTGACAGGATGCAATTATACTATATGGCGGCACCTTATTCGCCGGTTCTTCGATTCCTATGGCTTCATTGGAACTTTTCGGTTTCACATTGTAAAACACCTCTTTTTCCACCTTGAATCGAATTTTTTCATCAACATCAATAAACAATTCTGTATCAGCTGAATTCCATACCCAAGCCAGTTCGCTTTCTTTAAATTCACAGTCTTCAAATAAATAATCAGCCGGGATCCAAATATCATCGAAAAACTCTAATCGTACCTTGATACCAGTAGCTTTACATTCAGTCACCCAACCAGTCAATACTTCACCAACAAATGGTTTGAATACAATGCATCTAAATCTTACTTCAACATATGATCCGCCATCTCCTGGTTTTAGTAGTCCGTCTTTTATATCGAGCAAATCCCATATGGTGATAACGACCCCTAGCTTGGGGACAACTTTGTTGGCATATTTCTTGTTGAGCTCGTCGGTGATTGCATGTTGAATAGGGATGTTGAATGTGTGTGGTGGGATCCGTATTAGATCATTGATTTCTGATAGTATAAACATGAATGGAGGGTTGTGGGGCAAAGATGGGGAGGAGGCGTCGTTGGTTGGTGTTGTTGATGTCTGGAAGATGATCTTTTGGTGATGCGATGAAGGATGTAAGGAAGAAAAAAAAAAAAATAAAATAAAATAAAGTTGACATAAACTGGAGTAGCTAACAGTGTTACTCGACTACATACGCAATGGCTCCGAAAACAGGTAGTCCCTACAGAGTGAGCAAGCCACAGGTGAACGTATTGGATGGGAAACATATTAGTGCTAAGAAGGCGGCAAGTTATCTACATTCTGTTCGTCAACAGCAACATCAATTAAAGGGTCCACCCACTATCACGTCTCTGACAACTGGCACCGGTGGTGCTCCAGCCACACAAGAGCCATCATGGAACCCGAAACATTTCCGTTTATTTGTTGGCAATTTGGGCCCTGATGCCACTAATGATCTTTTACGTGGTGCATTTGGTAAGTACACAAGCATGAGTAATGTGCATGTTCCCATGGACAAGCATACAAAGAAGCCCAAGGGATATGGCTTCGTTGCGTTTGCTAATGCCGATGACTACCTACAAGCTTTTAAGGATATGGATGGAAAGTATATTGGACAATTCCCTGTCCAATTGAAACGTGCTGAGTCAAGTGTTCCAAAGAAACACAAAAGTAAGGGCAGAAGGTGAGCTGAAGAGAGAGAAAAAAAAAAAAAACTGGTGGTGATGGAAATATTTACCAGACATCAGTTTGGTATTACTGCCCACTATGTATCGCGTTGGATTCAGGAACCTACTTATTATAGGGACAAAAACACACCCTATAGCATTTGCTCCCATACGAAGTCGCTTCCTTCCATTGACAATTGCTAGATTCAAATCAAACCTACCTCAATCTAACTCATCAAACAATGGTAATAAAAAAGACAATGAAGCCCAAAATGGTACTTTAAATGATTCACAATTGCCTACAAATCCAAACGCCGGTAAGCAATTACCTTCGAAAAGTGAATGGGAGAATTTGAAACTCCATATACCTGGCGAACAAGTACAAACCAATACGGCTAAAGACCGTGTACCTAAATTCCCACTAGGCAAAGAAAATGTACCAACATTATTGCCTCGACCTGGTGTGCCTCAAGTGGGTAAACATTACACTTTTAAACAAGTGATTAATATTTTGAAAAACAAGAAGCAACCAGAACTCATTTATGAAAGTGAACCACATCGATTATATTTCCTAATGTGTTTTTGTTTATCAATAATGTTTACCATTTATGCTTGTGTTTTATTTGAATGGGCATTTTGGATATCACGTAAGGAATATGATGAAAATGAAAAAGAAGAGACTAATGAAGCATTGAGAAATCGAGATTGGGCGCTTTCATTAGCAATGTATTTGATTCCATCAATCACCATGTTTGTTGCTGTTGCTGGTGCTGCCATTTTCCCCACAAAATTAGTGAGAAGAATGTGGTATTTGCCTGGACCCAAAGAATACATCAAGTTTACTTCGCATCCATTGATTCCAGGTAGACCAACGCCGGTGTATACTGTTCCTTTGGAAAACTTGAGTCGTCGTAAAACCGCACGTGTTTGGACCGGTAAAGGATTTTATGGAACGTCTGATAAAGGGTTCTTTTTCTTTGTGTTGCGAGAAAAAATTTCGTCCATGAAACTGAAGAGCTGGGTTATTGATAGAAAGGGGTTTTTCTGGTCTGATGGAAGAGTATTTGATTATTTATTTGGCAAAGAAACGTTGCAAGAAGCAGAAGCAGGTGTACCTTATGATGCACAAGTTGGTATCATTAATCGTGAAGTGAAAAAGAAGAAGGAGAAGTTGAAGCAACAACATGGAATGTTTTGGAGGTATAAGTTGATGTTGGGTGAAATGAAGCTGGATGTGAGAAAAGTAGGTGGGTATTTGACTGGTGGTGAGACAAAGGGCGGCAAGAATGAAAGAAAACAGTTGCCTAGAAAGTGATGCGTTGTGTGTGTGTGTGTGTGTGTGTGTGTGTATATATATATGTATATATTGTAAATAGACTATTGTTCATGATATGTATTTAAGTTTACATATCTACATTGTTGAACATGTGTTGCCCTAAAACAAGGCAAAATTATTTCAAATGTTCACTATTGCTAGTCAATGGGGACGTAAAACATGTCCGATATTAGTGCACATGTGTCTGTTTTCTTGTGCCAACGTTCAGCGATGTATATATATATATATATATATATATATATATATATAACTGTGGTATAGAGTCCTGATAAAAAGTGTATATGCAGATGTGTCAAAGAAGATTTTATTTTTGCGTCACACAACACAACACAACACAACACATGCGCATAATCACCCAAATCTATGAGCCTAAGAAGAGAAGCAATACTAAATAACAAGGCATAAAAAGGAATGTGATGAGGTTTAAACCACAATTGGATTAAGATTGGCAGCAGTGTATACTTGCTTTTAATCGTCTACAGTTTGTTAAGTTTATACTTAGTATTGTATTGTATTATTCCTGCATATAATTTACTGATGATAAATGGACAAATTAACATACACAATACGCACACAGAGTGTCTTCTCCTCTTTTATTTTTCTCAAGAGTTTGTTTATATGCAGTACTCACTATCAAGTCTAATTACACCATTTTATATCTCGCCTCCCCACCCCAATCATCCACCCCCAATTGATAAGGCTTTATTTGCACCAACGAAGTTGGTAATTGGTAATTAGATACTCATAAGATTATGCTGTAATACTTTTGTTGTTTGACCTCACATTCGATTGTAGCTAAAAGAATGAATGGTAGTGTATATGTGCACAATTATATGTGTAAGAATACGCAAGAAGGTATTTTGTGTTACTATTGAAGTAAGAATTTCACTATGTCTTTGTCTTTGTCTTTGTCTTTGTCTCTCCTTCTGTCTCTCTTTTTTTATTTTATTTTTTCAACAACAACAACAACAACAACGAAACCGACAAAAGCAAAAAAACTTTCCACTTTACTTTTCTTCATTTAATTCTACCTTGTTTTTTTTTTTTTTTTTTTTTTTTTTATTCGCCACCCACTTTTTTCAATAAAGGAGACTTTAATTGTTTCCCAAAGATACTACATTCATTTCATAGAAGAACCGTTACTAAGCACCGGCAATTGATACAACCTATAAAACATTGCTAAACAAACAATTCACTTTTCATTATTCCTTTTGAGGGCTGAACGGAGTTTTTTTATTTTTATTTTTCGAATTTTAATTTAATTCTTTTTTTTTTTCCTTTGTTTCGTTTTGTTCACTTGTGCTGTATTCGGTCTGATCACATAGACACGCCACTACTAAACTAAGTCCACATATCTGCAAAATCTACATTTGCCTTATAACGTTGTATATCAACCATCATATATCCATCATGGTATCAACAGCAACTTTGAAGAAACATACTTCAGCTAAACCATCTACTCATACCAAAAGAAAGTTGAATGAGTTGGGTGACATTTCCAATACTCCTATCCATAAACAACAAAAGCAGCAACAACAGCAACAACAACAACAACAACACAACCACCCTCGTCATCATAGTTCTCACAATAGTTCATGGCAGCGTCGACAGCGACAACAACTGACTAACCACTTGAAATATCTTGGGGATGACGACATAACTGCACCAAAAAATAAGAAAACAGCTTCTGCTTCTAGTACATCCACCCCTGATAAGCCGATAACTAGACTGAACCTGAAACTTCACCTTTTGCCACAACACAAGCAAGAACAAGAGGCAAAAGAGAAGCAACAACTAAAATGCAAGATTAAGCGCCAACTTCACCACACTACGGAACACGACAACTATACTCATCGAGTAAAACAACAACGGCAAAATTCACAAACACCACCAGGTATGAATCTGGAGGAAGAGTATATGTTGCAAGAAATTACCGCCAAACCAGACTACTTTGACTCTACAACATCGACCCATATGAATGACTGCGAATCTCAAGAACAGTGCTACCAACATAGGCGTAGCAAGTCTGTCACTTTTAAATTACCACATGATGAAGTAAATGGTTTTGAAAGTTCACCATTGTTGACACCCAAGAATGATGATGATAGCGATGTCGAGGAAGAAATATTAGCTAGGCACAAGCAACAGTTGCATTTGCAAAAGGAGCAAGAAATGGTATCCGTGTATCCATCGACTCCGCCAGAATCGTTCCAACATGAAGAAGAAGAAGAAGAAGAAGAAGAAGAAAGAAATGTGAAGATGGATGAAGTAGAAACATCACCATTGGAGCAGATTTTCTCACCCCAATCCCAAACAATAGCTCCGGAAGCTAAATCTGAATTACAACCGAAATTTGAACAGCAACCACCACCACCACAACAACAACAACTGTCTGATTTAGTATCAAACAATACCGACTATATAACCCTTGCATCAACGTTGCCACTAATTCAAAACCAACGCAACCAAATTGAACAAGAAATTGTACAATTATCACAACTAAAGTCAAGATTCAATACATCTTCAAAAGAAGAAACAATTGCATTTGTAACAAAGCTATTACAAGGTGAAACTGGATTACCTAAACCTACACCCATTGTAACTTGCCCCTATATACATTGGGAAAAATATCATCCTACCTTGTCCCGTGTATCAATGGATTTACAAGCAGAATCAAATAACTCAAATGGAAAAGATCAACCATTTAAGTTCGTCATTTAGTGTGCATGTGTGATTGTTTAGCTTTTAGTGTAACCCCTACCCCCCCCCCCCCCC